>Ga0233437_1004524_pt1 | contig 16235 bp, 11 predicted proteins | sample SI_122_August201_FD_182714 | JGI IMG/M metagenome (GOLD analysis project Ga0233437, IMG submission 182714) | Seawater microbial communities from Saanich Inlet, British Columbia, Canada - SI_122_August2016_200_MG | ecosystem: Environmental > Aquatic > Marine > Inlet | place: Canada: British... | reverse complement strand
TATTGATGTAAGTGGTGCAACGGGAAATGTTACGATTTCAGTAGAGGATAGTACGGCATCTAACAAAGGTAGTGTAATAGTCGCGGGTGGAACAGGAATTACAGTAGGGTATTCAGCTGGAACTGCAACAGTTAACAGAGATGCCTTAGTATCAGGTGATATTCCAAATAACGCAGCAGATACAAGTGGTAATGCCGGAACAGTTACTATAAACTCTGACTTCTCAGGTACATACCCAATATTAGTTGATGTCGGGTCGAATGCTATATATAATAATCCTGCTATGACATATAATGGTACTTCTGACACACTTACTTCTCCAAATTTTGCTGGCGCTTTAACTGGAAACGTAACAGGAAATACAAGTGGAACAGCAGCTACTGTAACAACAGCAGCTCAAACTGCTATTACTTCACTTGGAACATTAACTGCATTGCAAGTAGATAATCTTAATCTTAATGGTAATACTTTATCTTCAACAGCAGGAACAGATTTAAATATTACACCATTAGCAGGACAACAGATAGTATTAGATGGAACGATTGTGGTAGATGCTGGAGTGGTAACTGGAGCAACATCTATTACATCTACTGCTTTGGTGGGTGCATTAACTGGTAATGCATCTACATCAACTAAAATTTCATCCATCACGAATACTGATATTGTACAAAAAACTAGTTCTCAAACCCTAACTAACAAAACTTTAACAAGTCCTGTCTTAACAACACCAGTATTAGGAACACCAGCAAGTGGTACAGCAACTAATATAACTGGACTGCCAATAGTAGCTGGAACAACTGGAATCTTATCAGTAGCTCGTGGTGGAACTAATTTAACTTCACTTTCTACATTATTAAACTCTAATGTTACTTCCGTTTCTGGGAATGCTGGCACAGTTACTAATGGTGTTTACACTACTAGTACAATAGCAGTTAATAAGGGTGGAACTGGAGCAACAGCAACAACGGGCACGGGGAATAATGTATTGTCTGCAAGTCCTACTCTTACAGGAACACTTAGTGCAGCCGCAGGTACGTTTAGTGGGAATGTAACAGCTGTTCGCCTTTATGTAAACGCAGGTGGAAATGCAACAGACCCAATTATTCGTGTAACAACCGATACAAATACGGGGATATACTTCCCATCTGCTGATACAATGGCTTTTTCAACGGGCGGAACTCAAAGATTGTCTATTAATGCAACTGGAGCCACATTTGCTGGAACAATCGGATCCGGTGCAATTACAAGCACGGGTGGAATATCAGGTACAACTGGTACATTTAGTGGGAATATAAACGCAAATGGAAACATTATTGGTGATGATACTACGGACATTACAAACATTGAATCAATATATGTAGATAACGTGCGTGCAGATGCATCCGGTACAAATAATTATATTAATTTAGCGTCTAATGATATTAAAATTGTAGTTAATGCTAAAGAAATAGCATCTTTTGAAGATAATCAAATTATTTTTAATGAGTCATCTAAAGACCATGATTTTAGAGTAGAATCTAATGGTGAAGCTAATATGCTATTTGTTAATGGTGGAACAAATCAGGTTTCTATTGGTTCATATTCAACATCCAGTCCATTCGAGGGTGATGTAGATAGAGATTTTAAACATGATTCACCATTCACGGTATTTTCAACAGGTGAGCTTGGAGGAACAACGAATGATACCGTTGGTATGGCTACTTTTGGTTACGAGAATACAGGTTCTAATGGATCCTACTTGGAATTTTTTGGTCGTAGGAATGAAACTGGAACTAGTTGGGCTTCTGCAGGTACTAGAATACAAGCCGTGGTAGATAATGTTGGTCAGGGTTATATTGAATTCAATGGTGAGGCTGGTGATTATGGTCTTAGTCTTGGAACTAGCCCAAGTGGAACCAGTCTTAATGCATATCAATCTTCCCCAAGATTAGTCATAACGGGTGCTGGTGATGTCGGGATCGGAGATACTACACCATCATATAAGCTCGATGTAAATGGAACAATTCGTGCTACTGGGGATGTTAAAGTCGCTACTGCCGATAATATTAAAGTGAATGACAGTGCGCTTAATGGGATTATACTATCTCAGAAGTACGATGATACATCGACAGAGAAGACAGTTGGCTCTTCTAAGGTTATGTTAAACAGTTTTACTAACTTTATTGCACCTGCTAATGGTAAGGTGATGTATGAAATACAGGTATTTATTGATGGCTATCAGAGTAAATACTGCAGAATTGGAGTAGCGTCTGATTCAACTGTAGTAGTTCCTGAAAGAGCAGTCGCTTACGTAGATGAGTCAGACCAAGTGTTATGTACTCTAAAGGTTATGGAAACAGGACTGACTGCTGGAACTGAATACAGTAGATGGGCTTTTGGTATTACAAATTCATCAAGTGCTTCTAAATACAAGTGGGGTTATAGTGCATATTCAAATTCAAACTGGCCTCCATTAATTTTAACAGTTATGACAGCAGGAATCTAAATAAAGGAGTATAATATGTCTAAAAAACAAAAAGAACAGACAGTTATTATAGGTGAAGTAGAGTACAAAGAGAGTGATTTTACAAAAGAACAAGTTGTACTTGCCAATCAAGTAGCTGACCTCGACAGGAAAATTGGAAGTAGATATGTACAGATGTAGATTATAGAATTATTAGTACAAGTGGATCACAGTCTGGTTCATTATTAAAAATAACCTCAACTCATGAAGGCTATGATGATGAGTTAGGTGATTTTGTAACGGGATCATTTTGTCCTAATTGTAAAGGATTTTGGATAGGAAATGAAGTTAGTGGTTCATACTAGTTTTGTTGGGGCAGTTTACTGGCGGGTATTAGAAGTTAAATGATTTTATTTACAAATAATAAATTGTAGATATTTATGTGCAGATAGTGTGTAAAACGCACAATAGGAGAGTATAATGGAATTTAAAATCGAAAATATGATGCGTACAATAACAAGTGGTTCTTTAACTAATGTAATTAATAATGCTACTTATATTTTTATTGTGAGCGGATCAGGAGTAGGTTCAGATTCAGGATCAACATACTTTGCTACATCCCACGCCCAAATTACGATGCCAACTATTGCATCTGCAAGCTTTATTGAATATGCTTCTGTGACTGAAGCTAGTGTGCTAAAATGGGTTGAAAATCAATATATTTCTCAATCCGCAAGTATTGATGGACCAGTAACAGCTTCAGTTTGGCCGGCCTATACTGCAAGTATTGAGCAAAAGTTAAATACAGAATTGTCAGCTTCAATAGTGCCTCCTCAAATGGTTGGATTACCGTGGAGGTAAAGGTGCTGGTTTGATAAATTAATGTAAATAATTATTTTAGCAAAAAACAATAAAAAATACATTTCCAGATATATATTATATATTTATTAACAATATAAATAACTAAGGAGTTATACAAATGGCAAACAAAGAAACAAAATTCACAGAAGAAGAGTTAAAATCTCTTAATGAATTAAGTCAAGGTTATCAAGGTATTCAAAATGCTTTTGGCCAAATGAAAGTTCAACGCATATTGATTGACCAGCAAATAAGTTCTCTTGAAGAAGGTGAAATTAAATTGGAGTCTGATTACACAGATATTCAACAAAAAGAGCGTGATTTAGTGAAAGAACTTAATGAAAAGTATGGACCTGGATCTTTAGACCCACAAACAGGTGTATTTACACCAACCGAACAGCCAGCGGAAGAAGTAGAAGAAGTAAAATCTGAAGAAAGTTAAGATAAGTTTCTAACTATGATGTTTTTGGTAAATATAGATTATATTTATATATAAACAATTTTAATCATTTTTAAGGAGAAATCACATGGGAGAAAGAATAGTTAGTCCTGGTGTATTTACTCGTGAAAGAGATTTATCTTTTCTTCCTCAAGGAGTTGCTAATATTGATGCGGCTATTGTTGGACCTACATTAAAAGGTCCTTCATTTGTTCCGACTCAAGTTACTTCCTTTTCAGAGTTTGAAAATATATTTGGATCTTATTCCACGAATTATTATACGCCATATACTATTAAAGAGTATCTTAAATCAGCAGGTTCAGTAAAAGTTGTTCGTGTTGGATATTTAGGTGGATATAAAGTATCAGGTTTTAATTTAATCGCAAATAGTCAAGTTGTTGCAACATTTTTACCATCTATTAATAATGTTGGTGGGAGTCTTAGTGGATCATTAGGCGCGTTGCCTTCTGCTAGTAACTTTACATTAAATCTTAATGGTGCAAACGCAACAGCAAGTCTATCTGAATTAACTATACTGGAAGTCGGTAGTGGTACAGGAAATTTTATTGCTAATAAATTACCAACATCCGCTGGTGTAGATAAGATAGGCGGCACTTCTGCTCCTGCGTATATGTATAAGCATTTTAGAACTTCTATAAGTGCTTCATATGCAGCTGGAACGCTTCATCCATCAATGTCATTATCTATAGAAAATCATACTGATGCTTTTGATTTTAGTTCTGGCGCAGAAACAGTTGATGAAACTACTTATGTAAGTACAATTACAGGTAATTCTGGAGCAGCTGCAGCTCGTACACCTTATATTCATGACCAAGACGGAAAAAATCTGTTTAAAATTTATATGAGATCAGATGGTACAGGCACAAACGAAAATTTTGTTGTGATTAGTGGAGTTAAACGTCCTCAAAATTCAAATTCAAGTCCAGATTATGCTGAATTTGGAGTGGCTGTTTATACTTTAAGTGGTAATCTATTACAATCTTGGACTAAACTTAATATGGATCCAGATTCTCCGAATTTTGTAGTAAAAGTAATTGGTGATCAATTTCAAACTGTAAATGATGAAGGGGAAACTACTATATATGGTGACTATCCAAATCTTTCTACACATATTAGAATTGGTGACTATAATGAGGAAGATATGAAATCCAGTAAGGCTTCACAGCCTATGGGACATGATGGGATTTTAGATCCAGTTAAATCAACTGCATCTGTACCAGCAGCAACAAATGCTACATCACAAACTAAGACGGCTGACAGTAATACTTATAATGTTAATGTACCTTATGGGTTTAAAATTGATGCTGCGTGGTTTACTGATACTACTACATACACAAATAAGCAATATTTAGCTCCGATTCCTAAATCAGAAACGGTTGGATCTAATGCAGATTTTAATTTGACTAATATGAGTGGGTTTGGTACTACGACAACAAGTCCAACACTGTCATCACTTCAAACCAAATATACAAACTTTCATAGCGCTGCTCAAACATTGACAATTTCAGCATCGGCTGCACAGTTAAAATTTACTGTCCCATTTCAACATGGGTTTGATGGTATAGATCCTGCTCGGTCACTGAATACTGGAAATGCTATAAGTGCTACTAACACAATGGGTCATGATTGCTCAACATCAACCGCTAGTGGTTCTGTTGCTTATAAACGGGCTATTAACGCTGTAAGTAATCCTGACGAAATTGACATTAATATGTTAGTTACTCCAGGTATTGTACATAGTTTACATCCGTCTGTTACTAATCATGCTATTGATAAAGTAGAAGCTAGAGCTGACGCATTTTATGTGATGGATGGTTCTTCATATAGTGCTAATGTATCAGCAGCTGTTAGTGATGTATCTACATTGGATACTAACTATGTAGCTTCCTATTTCCCTTGGGTTAAGATGGATGATCCATCAACCGGCAAGGGTGTTTGGGTGCCACCTTCAGTAGTAATTCCAGGTGTGATTGCTTTCACAGATAGAGTTGCTCATGAATGGTTTGCGCCAGCTGGTTTAAACCGTGGTGGATTGGGTTCTGTTAGAATGGCTAAGAAAAAGCTAACTCATACGGATAGAGATACTTTGTATGATGGTAGGATTAATCCAATCGCAACATTCCCAGGTCAGGGAGTGGTAGTGTTTGGACAAAAAACATTACAGGCTAAACCATCAGCTCTTGATAGAATCAATGTTCGTAGATTGTTAATTAAATTGAAGAAGTTTATTTCAAGCTCTTCAAGATACTTAGTATTCGAACAAAACGATTCATCTACAAGGGCACGATTCTTGAACATTGTAAATCCATTTTTGGAATCAGTTCAATCAAATAGTGGATTAAGCGCTTTTAAAGTGGTAATGGACGATAGTAATAATACTCCCGATGTAATTGATAGAAATCAATTAGTGGGGCAGATATTCATTCAACCTACAAGAACTGCGGAATTCATTGTTTTGGATTTCACAGTAATGCCTACGGGAGCTGCTTTTCCAGAGTAACTTATAAAGTCACTTATAATAAAAACCCCAGTTTCGGCTGGGGTTTTTTGTTATCTATAAAAACTATGAAAAAACTAATGGGATTTTGGTATAGTAGTTGTAATGATTTTTTGAATTTCTTATATTTATATATGACAAGAATAATTTTACTAATTCAGGAGAATAAAAATGCCAGATTTAATCGATCCTTCAGAGATTATGTTCACACCATTTGAGCCGAAAACTCAAAATAGATACATTATGTATGTGGAAGGAATACCAGCTTATATTATAAAAACGGTTACTAGACCAAAAATTACCTTTGATGAGATTAAACTAGATCATATCAATTCAAAAAGGTTTGTTAAAGGAAAGGGAGAGTGGGGAACTCTTGACGTAAAACTTTATGATCCTATTGTTCCTTCAGGCGCACAGTCGGTAATGGAGTGGGTACGTCTATCTCACGAATCAGTAACAGGTAGAGATGGGTATTCAGATTTTTATAAGAAAGATGTGACAATTAATGTATTAGGTCCAGTAGGCGATAAGGTTGAAGAGTGGACACTTAAAGGTACGTGGATTACAACTGCTGATTTCGGAGCTCTTGATTGGGCTCAATCAACAGAACCAGTGGAAATTGCACTAACACTAAGATACGATTACGCTATCCTACAATTCTAAGGAGTTTATATGAGTTTTTTAAAAGAGATGCTATCAAGCGATGCCAAAATATCTTCTAAGAGGACAGTTGGTTTCGCTGCATTTTTTATGTTGATATGCAGTTGGGGTGCTGATACCTTTTCTGCATTTGAGGTAAAGGATAAAATATTAGAATGTTTTATGTATATCTCAGTAGTTGGGCTAGGAGTTACAGCTGCAGAAAAGTTTGGTAAAAAATAGTTATAGTTAAAATAAATCAATAGGAGTACAATATGGCAGAAGTTAAATTCCCTACGGAAGTAGTGGATCTGCCGTCACAGGGATTATTATATCCCAAAGAAAGTTCGCTATCATCTGGCAAAGTTGAAGTTAAATACATGACGGCAAGAGAAGAAGATATTCTCACATCAGTTAATCTAATTAAAAAAGGATTGGTGATTGAGAAATTGTTAGAATCTTTAATAGTAGATAAATCAGTTAAATTAGACGATTTATTGTTGGGAGACAAGAACGCAATTCTTATTGCTTCTCGTATTCTAGCGTATGGTAAAGAATATGAGATAGAAGTAAATGGTCAGCCGGTTACAGTTGATTTAACTAAATTAAAAGATAAAGAATTGGATGAAAATTTAATTATTAATGGTAAGAATGAATTTGAATTTGAATTACCCGCTACTAAAAGAAAACTAACGTTTAAGTTATTAACTCAGAATACTGAGAAGAATATTACAGAAGAAAGTGAAGGGTATGCTAAACTTGGTGATGGTATTAATCGTGAATTATCTACTCGACTTAAACACCAAATACTTTCTGTAGATGGGGATTCTAAAAAAGCAACTATAGATTCATTCGTTGATAATGAATTTTTATCAATAGATTCTATTGCTTTCCGATCATATTTGAAAGATATAACCCCTGATGTGGATATGACATATACTTATATCGACCTTGATGGAGAAGAAAAGGAGGTTGTGGTCCCTATGACCGTCACGTTTCTTTGGCCTTCCACCTAATTACAAAACAGAAATACACGAACAAATATTTCAAATAAGTTTCAATTCTCAGGGAATGCTATCATTCTCTGAAGTCTATAATATGCCACTATATCTTAGAAAATTTTACTTTAAAAGGTTACAAAAACATTATAAAGAACAGAATGAAGAGATAAAGAAGGCTAATCGAAAAAGATAGCTTCTATTTTCATCATACAAAAATTAATACTTTTTGATATTTATTATTGAATTATTCTAATTATATTCAATGGAGATTAAAATGAAAGACCAAATACACGAATCTAATTTTGTAAGTAGATTTATAGACAAGATTCGTAAGGGTATGGCTGACAGTATAATGAAATCCTTGATGGCAAAAGATCCCGAACTCAAAAATCTAATTCAAAAACACAAAAGTTATGAAAAAAAATATATTGATCGAGTGAATCAGCGGGAAAAAGAATACCGCGCTAAAGGTTGGATTAAATAAAAATGGCTGATAATTTCGATAAATTGCGGGTAGCACATGAAAGGGAGTTAAATAAACTTTTAAAACAAAATCATGATATCCAAGAAAGAATAATTGGTGGTACTAAGATACAAGCTAGAACGCAAGAAACGTTTGTTAAAAATGGCGAACGTATAATAGAACTTGAAGAAAAAATTTATGATGCAAAAAACAAGAATTGGAAAAAATTAGAAGAGCAGATTGAATCTGAAGAAAAACTAAAGAAGAAAAAACGAGAACTATATGATTTAGAATTTTCAATTAGGGATGTATCTGTAGATTTACTAAAACTTACTGAAGGAACGAAGGCTCCATTTGCTAGTATACTTGGCTTATCCCAAGAGATATTAGAAACTAGACAAAAAGATACAGAAATGGATTTAGCATTATTGAATAGTGCTGAAAAAAGAGCCGAGGCAACGGACGAACAAATCAAAACTGCCGAAAATAGACTCGCAGTTAATGGTGCTGTGGGTGATCTTGAAAAATCGATAATGACTGAAGCAGCAACCGGCACATTGAAAGCTATGTCTGAAGAAGAGATATTACAGAAGCTTAAAGATGATGGTCTGGTTACTACAAAACTGACTGTGGGTGAGATGGAAGCTTTAGAAGAACGAATTAAAAATATATCAGCTGGAACTGAAAAGTTAAGTGAAGAAGGTATGCAAGATTTGATGATGAAAGCGGGAATGATGGATAGTACATTAAAAGGATGGAAAGATAAAGCTGATATGTGGGGAATGGCTCTTAAAACTCCCGGTGCTATGATGATGATGTTAAAAGCTTCTGTGGCAACCATGGCTATATCATTCGCTAAAGATTTATTCGGTGGCGCTTTAAAATTTAGAAAAGAATTAGGTTTAAGTGCAGTTGAAGCTGGAACATTGGCTGTTAATGTAAAGGCTGCAGAAACAGCAACGAAGCTTATGGGTGGAGATTCTGCTCTAATAGCCGCATCCGCTTCGGAAATGGTAAAACAATTCGGTGATACTTCTGTATTTACAATGGCTATAGGTCAGGATATGGCAGGTTTGGCTGTTTCCACAGGTTTTGGTGGTGCTGAGGCTGCTAAATTACTTAAAACTATGGAAGGCATAAGTGGTGCTTCAATAGAAACTAATATAAATACATTAGAAGCATGGGGTAATTTAGCTAAAGCTGCAGGTGTCTCATCAAAGCTTGTTTTAGATGATATTGCTAGTTCTACACAAGAATTTGCTGAATATGCTAAAGATGGTGGAGAGAACATAGCTGAAGCTGCTATTCATGCTGCTGAGTTAGGATTAAATTTAGGAACTGTAGCAAAAATAGCAGATAATCTATTAAAGTTTGAACAATCAATTCAAAGTGAAATGGAAGCAGAAATGCTTATAGGAAAACAACTCAATTTAGATAGGGCTAGACAGTTGGCACTTGAAGGTGATTTAGATGGTTTAATGGGCGAGGTCACAGACAATTTAGTATCTCAGGCTGAGTGGGCTGAAATGAATGTGATTCAAAGACGGGCATTAGCTGACGCAATTGGTGTTTCAGCTGCTGATATGGGTAAGATGATAGCTGGTGAAAAGACAAGTGCTCAGATTGCAGAAGATCAGCAAAAGGCTGAAGCATCACATATGGATGCACAGCAAACTTTTATGATAATTCAAGGTGTGATGATGGCATCGCAGCTGGCAATGTCAGCCGCGGCTTTTGTTTTACAAAAGAAGAAAGCCAACGAGTCAATGAAGGACGCTGCTGCTGGTATATTTAAAAGTTTATCATTTGTACCGATGGGCTTAGGTTTACTCGCTGCTGCTGGGGTAGTTGCTGGTATGGTCGGGATGATAAAAGGTATGGCCGGCGGTGGTGTAGTTGGTGAAGATGGTGGAGCGGTAGCACCAAGCGATACTGTGCCTGCTATGTTGACTCCGGGTGAGTTAGTTCTAAATGCGGCACAGCAACGTAATGTGGCTGGTGGTATGGGTTCTTCTTCCGCCGAAACAAATAAACTATTAGCGGATACTAAAGAACAAAATAATCAGGTTATCTCAGAGTTAAAGCAAGCAAGAGTACAGCATGCGGCTTTAATGGGAACATTGAAATCAGCTATTGATAGAATACCAATGGCATAGGAGATAATGGATGTCACTTGAAAAATTAATGTCGGATTTAACAAACTTTAAATATGATATATCATCTCCTGATAAGATAGATAGTCAAATTGAAAAGGGTGTAGATTTCTTTGATGATAAGCAAGGTGGAGCGGTTGGATTTACAACAGAAAAGGAAAATAACTTAGTATCTCAATATGAAAAATTTACAAATGGGAATATTGGTAAGACATGGCCAGAAGCGGCTACTTCATATGAAAAAGAACGGAAGGGCTTTGATGAGTATGATGTTCCTGAAACTTATAAACAGATATTAGTATTTCCTTCTGATGAACCCTTTGAGGCAATTTGGTCAGAGCCATCTGATACTGCGCTTGGTCATCCACCACAATTTGATAGTCCATTTATGGTTACGCCTATAGGTTGGTCGCCCATAGCTGACTATGTTAGTAAATATTCTCAACCACACGCCGCAAGTTTAACGCTTACAGTACCACTACGGAAGTCTAGTATGAATAGTGGGAGAACTAATGTAGGAGATATACCAGAACAAAATTTCAATAAATCTTTTATTGGTGGCGCTCCTTATGCGCATGGCTATCCATTTATGATTACACCAATTAATATTTTTAAAAGAAGATATCCGACAGATCCTTCATTAACTTGGGATAATGAAGATGGAACGATGACAGAGAATGCGTCAAAGTGGCCAAATCCCAATACACAAGTAACTATAACAAATAATTTAGACAGATTTTCACAAGGTCACAATTATCCATACCTTATATCTGAGGGTGCTGGTTTGCATGATTGGGGTACAGTTTATGAGAGTAAGCACGCGGACAGTGTGCCAAGAGTTAAACAACGGGGTGTATATAGTAATTATATTTTAGGAAATCAATTTTCTTGGACATTTTCAAATATAAATGTTCCATATGGTCCTTCTTCAGACTGGGCGGGATCTGCTGGACAAGTAGGTTCAATACATATTTCTCCAAGTGGTCAGATAAAAGCTGGAACACGATATGGAGCGATGACTGATCAAACTTTTACATTATACGATCAAGGTACAGGTTTGACGGACATCGAATCTACTTTTGCTCCACAAAAATTTGCTAATACACGACCAGTTACAGGAAGAACGTCACAATTTGCTGATAGTGATAATTTATATACAAGTCCAATGGGAGATGAAACTCATATATCATGGAATATACCAAAAACTAAAACATCTGCGAAAGTGGGGAAGTATGGGAGCGCAGATTATACATCCGCTAAAAATACTGGACCATTTAATCTAAACGCATCACCCGACAGTGACTTATTAAATCAGTTGGATTCGGATAAATATAAAGATAAAATAAATGATAAAATTGCATTCTCCACTAGAGGATCTAATACATTCACAAATGTTCCAGCCGGATTAGATGAAAACAATTTACAATCTACTAAAAACTATCACGATGTTTCAGATCCATATGGATCGTGGGGTTTCAGACAACCTTTTATATTGAGACCCATACCAACTGAAGGTGATGGAACACCAGGAAACGGTAGATGGGGATCTGATCCAATAAATTCTGATACGAGTGATCTTGGTGCATTAGCGGCTGGGGCTGATTCTATTTTAAGTGGATTTGTAAGGGGAGCTCCTACATTTACTGGTTTAGTGGAAAGAAATATTACTGATAAAATTAGAATTGGTAAATTTTTACTAACGCCAAATGGAATTGGTTTTATTGCAAAACAGTATGTGTTACAAGCTCTTAATCCTACAATAGAGAGTAAAATATATAATCCATTATCCGCATTGGGAATACCAGCTGGATATGTCGACAGTACAGATGAATTGGATACTGGGAGTATAACCACTTCTAATTTAGCGAGGTTACTTGCTGGGCTAGCATTGCCAATTAGTCATCCTGCAAGGCATGTTGGTGGTTTAAGATACGAGGATGTTAATCCATTAATAGAATTAGATGGGGATGGTGAGCTTGGAAAAAAAGTTAAAGCTATACCTATCATTGGTGGTAAAATATTTTCCGCACTTGATGATAAAATTAAAACATTTGGTGGTGTTAGTAGAATATCAATGCAAAGTAATCCTGAAATATTAGAAGAAAAATCAATTACAATATTAGGACATAAATCTTCGGTCGGGGGAAAGGATTGGAAAATATCATTACCTTTAATGAATCCAAACAAATATCTATTTCCAGTATCATCTGCTCCAAAATCTGTGGAACGAGGAATTCCGACATTCACAGGTACAAAGGAGTTAGTTGATACGGATATTCTTAAAATAACTACAGCTGGTGGACCAAAAACCAAGGGTGATGGTTTAGTTAGAGGTGGAACTTTTAATCCAAATACTAATGCTGGTGGTGATCTGTGGACGAAAAAACGGTATGAAACTCTTGCTTATGGTAATTTAGAAAAAAGTAGTAATGTTAAAGGTTATTATGCTTCACTTGAAAAAGACGGTGGAGAGAAAAGTAAAAAAATTGTAGATAATATAGGACAGCAAGGACAATCACAGAAACCAGTATTGGATGATAAAGATGGTGGTGTTGGACTTGGTTTAATCAAAAAAGATTCAACTGGAGTTAAGTATGTAACTGATTTGACAGATAAAATTAATATGCATCCGTATGGTTCAAAAGACTTGGCCACCGATAATCCAGATTTTATAAAGTTCAGATTTTATGATGTGGTGAATAATAAATACATAATTTTCAGAGCAATTCTAAGTGGAATACAAGATAGTATAACTCCCGATTACGGGGAACACCAATATTTAGGAAGACCTGATAAGTTATATACTTATAAAGGCGCAGATAGAAAAATAAGTTTTAATTTTAAGATATATCCAAAGACAAAACAAGAGTTACCAGTTTTGATGGAAAAACTGAATTACTTGATTGGATTATGCTATCCGACTTATACAAAAAAAACAAATAGAATGATTACTCCATTTATGGAATTAACAATGGGTGATATGTTTGTTGATACGCCAGGACTTTTAAAGTCATTGGGTGTGACTGTTGAGGATACTTCAACTTGGGAAATGGATGAAGGACTTCAATTTCCTAAATATATAAGTTGTGCGTGTAGTTTTCAATATATTGGTAAATATCCTTTACATGGTAAGGGTAAACATTATGAATTAGGTTGGTTGCCAGATGGGACTAGTGGTAATATGAACAGTACGGCAGATTTGGGATACAAAACTTCTCCTGGTAGAAAGCAAGCAAAAAAACAAGACATGACACCATTATTTAGTGAAAATTTAGGACAATAATAAAATGAGATACGATAACGCAAAAATATTAAGAGATAGAGATGGTAACAGATACTTCCGTCCTACCATAGTGCCAAATATACCACTAGAAGATTCGGATATTTTTATGGTTCCGAGAGTAGGAGATCGATTTGATACATTAGCGCAAAAATACTATGAAGATTCAACTCTTTGGTGGATAATCGCAAAGGCGAATGAACTTAATGATGGTAAAATATCATTAGATCCAGATCAAAAGATAAGAATACCTATGAACATTGATGCTATATTAGATAGTGTAAGATTAAGTAATGTGTAATGATTGTAAGTTATATAAATGAATCTATTCAGGCTGAATTAGAAAAACGTAGAAAAGCTTTAGCAAGAGAATCCAATAGTCCTTTAGAATTGGGTACTGGAGGCACTAAGCAATTTAATGAATATTTATCCCGAACACCGTATGTAGTTATGGCTTCTAATTTAAAGCCGGCTGAATTTAACGTGGCTATAGGTGGTGGGTCACGGTTCAACCCATCAGAATATAAGCTCCACAATAAGAATTTTCAGGATGTAAAGCCATCAGGCCTAGTAAATCATATGCACGGTTTTAAAAATGATGGGACAGGAGCATACAGAGCTACTGTATCAAAAGGCATATCTCCTATTCCAGGAATTAAAGATATTTCAGTTGAGTATAAAGGTGGTTACAAAGGAATTCGTGAGGCTACTGTAAATTGGGCTGTAAGTAATCTTGAAGATTTAGAATTTTATACACCACACTTTTTGGCTATAGGTAGATCTGTTGCTTTGGAATGGGGATGGACAATGTTTGACACACCCAACACACACAAATTTATAACATATGGTGAATCGGCAATTACAGTAAAAGATGAGTTATTCACAAATCCATTTAAACTTGTAACTGAGGCTAATGGTAACTTAGATGGTATAGGTGGTGTAATAACTAACTTTAATTTTAAATTAAGAGATGATGGTGGATTTGACTGTACGACTACGTTAAATGCGCTGGGTGTCAATTTTTTTGGTGGCGATGGATTAGATTCGGCTGGTGAAATAGGATTGGGATCAGTTTTATCGGAAAAAGATAAGGTTACTACATCAGCTGATATTAGTGAGGATGACGAGAGGAAAGCAGCCTTATTAAAAATAGATGATAAAGATCATACTAATATTATAGAAGAATTGGTAAATTTACCTATGTTATTACAAAAGGCTTTAAAAGCACCAGAAAGCTTAAAAGGATCAGATGAGGAGGGTTCGGATTACTATTCGCTTTGGACTTCCAAAACAAATACAGTAAACTTTTTTAAATATCGTCATAATTTGAAGTCGGATGAAGTGAAAGATTTTATGATCAGATGGGGTTGGCTTGAAGATAACATTTTCTCTAAGTATACAGCAGCAAAGGCTGTTAGCGGCGAAGATGTTTTATTTAATTTTAGAAGTATAGATGAACACGGGGAATCAATTAAAATTTCATATAATAAACATTTGACGCCAATAAATCCATTTCGTTCAATAATATTTTCGGACTCTACATATCCTACTGTAGCTGGCGGAGATTTTAATTATGCTACAGATGTCGGTGGTGCAGTAGGTAGAGATGATGGCAAATGGAATGAATTCGAAGATTATTTTACAGAATATATGAAACTGGCCAAAAAAAAGAAAACCAGATTCAATAATAGGGGTGATAAATATGGTAAAATGAGAAATATATATGTTAGCTTAACAGATGTAATGGAATCATTCGGATTTAATGATCCAGATTATATAAAATCTTTACTGGATTTGAAAAGCAAGATAACAGGGAAAATCGGTAATAGTAAAGTGGAAACGTCATATTCATATGCAGACAAAAGTACCACGTTCGACATAGTTAAAGAGGTTGGGCCGGACGGTGGAGGGAGTTATTACGCACGTTCTAGTAAAATAAATCCACCAAAAACTATGGAAAGTGCAATAAACACGTTATTGAAAAAAATTAATAGAAACTTTCATAATTATTGGAAATTTAATATCGTATCGGATACTGAAACTGCGGATAATATTAGGATAATAGATGAAAATTATGTTGCACCAGACCCTACAGCTGGTCCGGAACAAAATATTTTTCATACAAAATTCGATGATGCTGGAAAGCGAGCCGGTGATTTGGGTATTTATAAATTTCCAAGTTTCACTGTAGGTAGTACTGTAAAATCACAAACATTAGAATTTAAAATACCAGATGCTATGAAAACTGTAGCGATGTATGGTACGAATACGCCGGAAGATGATACACCATCTAATCCTGATATAAGAAGATTCAAAGCGTTGGGGGCTATAAATAAGAATCCATTTTTAAAACCTGATAGTAAAGGGGGAACACATATGCTTAGTGATTTAAAGCCGGTCTGGAGTGTAGTTAATGGGTATACATATGGAAATAAAGAAGC
>Ga0233437_1004521_pt1 | contig 16239 bp, 14 predicted proteins | sample SI_122_August201_FD_182714 | JGI IMG/M metagenome (GOLD analysis project Ga0233437, IMG submission 182714) | Seawater microbial communities from Saanich Inlet, British Columbia, Canada - SI_122_August2016_200_MG | ecosystem: Environmental > Aquatic > Marine > Inlet | place: Canada: British... | reverse complement strand
CACTAAGTCTCGACTGGACCCTGGTTACGAATAACGAAAAGGAATTCAGACGGGTTGAAGGATTGAGAGTTGAAAATTGGGTCGATGCATAATCGTGTTGATTTTGATCCCAAAAAGCAGGCTCTAAGAGGAAAAAATACCCAAAATTCCAACTATTCTTTTTTAATAACAACATCTTATTAGGGTCAGACCCGCAAAACTCCCAAACATAAAATTTAAGTTGCATTTTCATATCTTATATACTATAAGTTCATCCTATGAACGATAGACTTGACAAGGAAGAAATCCAATTAAGACTTCTCAGACTGCTTGAGAAAAATCCCGAGCTGACCCAGCGCGGCATGACCAGGGGTATCGGCATCAGCCTCGGGAAAGTTAATTATTGCCTTTCCGAATTGTCAACCCAGGGATTTATAAGGGTTGAAAGATTTAAAAACGCTAAAAACAAAGCAGCTTATATATATCATCTGACACCAAATGGTATTGAAGCAATCGGAAAACTCACTTTTAATTTTTTGAAAAAAAGATCCGGGAATATGATGACTTAAAAGAAGAAATCAAAAACCTTAATGATCTTTTAAAAGAAACAGACCCTGATTCCAATGATTCAGAATTAAACAAACACTTAAAAAGAATCATTGATTAGTTTGTAGTTTTATACAATAATGCCCGCGTTTTAAGATTGTTACAGCGATACTGCGTTGTAACCGAAAGGGCGGAGCTATATATCAGTTAGGGGTCAGGCTTTTGTTATTGTCTGTTATCGTGAGCGATAACGACAATAACGAAAGCCTGACCCCGGAACAAAAATTGAATACTTTACCCCCAAACAACGACAACAACGCAAGCCTGACCCCATCTTGAATTACAACTACATACAAACATTCCGCTGGATATATTCTCGCCTGCAGCCGCACCGGAAAAAGCAGTTCTGGTATCTGTTTGTCGTAATGACATTTGCAGCCCTCCTTGAAACGGCAGCTCTTGGTTCCGTTGCTTTTTTTGCATCTGCAGTTACAGATCCCGATGTTGTTTTATCCTCCAGATACGTGGCATATATAAAACAGCTGATCAATGCTGATTTTCTTAACACCTCAAAGGGGTTGATCCTTGTTTCCAGCTTACTGGTAATCATCCTCATTACATGCAAGAACAGTGTTAAGGCGATAGTCATTTACTGGATAACACGTTTTGGAGTCGGTATTGAAACTTACTTTGGAGAAATCCTTTTAAACGGATTTCTTAAGCTGCCATATCAATGGCATCTCACATGCAATTCTGCAGATCTTGTTAATTCTGTTCAATGGCGGACCTATTTAGGAAGAGGGTTTTTTGAACCATGCCTTAAAATCTTTAATAATATACTGATGGTTACAATTATGTTGGCAGTTCTTTTTATTGTTCAGCCCGTTGTCTCCGTTCTGATTTTCATTATTCTGGGAAGTTCTGCATATTTTATTTATTCTGTGATTAAAAGGCAGTTAGATCGTATTGCGACAGTGGCAAAGGATTATCATCTTGCCATAAACAAAGAAATCACCATGGCTGTCCATGGAATTAAAGATGTGAAAATATCCCAAAAGGAAAACACTTTTCTTTTAAAATTTATTAAAAAAGCTGTGCCGTTAGCAAAAATTCTTGGAATTCAAAATTTTTACAGTGGTTCTCCCGTATTGATTCTCGAGACAATTGGCTTTGTGATGCTAAGTCTGTCCATTTGCATAATGCTTATATGGGGTAAAACCTCCACAGCTTATGCAAGCGGTACAATGGCTCTTCTGGCCGTGACTGCATGGAAAGCATTGCCGGCAGTGAATCAGATTCTTGGAAGTATAACAACAGCAAGAAATGCCCTTCCCTATATTTCAAATGAAATAAATTACTTTACGCTTATTGAAGCTGACAAAACTATTAAACAGAATACAACCAAACAACCGCTTGATTTTTCAGAAACCATTAAATTTAATAATGTAGGTTTTTCATATCAGGATAATACCAGGGAAGTTATCCATGGTCTCAGCTTTGACATTGAAAAAGGCCAGACAATAGGAATAATCGGCACCTCAGGTGCAGGGAAAAGCACACTGGTTGATCTTTTAATTGGACTTATTGCGCCCGTCAAAGGAACAATACAGATTGATGACCAGGAATTGACCAGTGAACTGCTTTTCAAATGGCTCAAGATTACCGGCTATGTTTCCCAGTCGCCTTACATATATGACGGCACCCTGGCAGAGAATGTTGCATTTGGCATGAATCAGGCCGATATTGACCGGGAACAGGTCAGAAAATGCTGCACCATGGCATCCATGGATGATTTTATCCATGATCTGCCGGATAATATTGATTCATCTATAGGGGAGCGCGGCATTAAACTCTCAGGAGGACAGCAGCAGCGTGTTGCCATTGCCAGAGCACTTTATAGCAAACCTGAAGTCCTGATATTTGATGAAGCTACAAGTTCTCTAGATACAAAAAGCGAAAAAGCCATCCAGAAAACCATTTACAGCTTTAAAGGTCGGCAGACCCTGATCATAATTGCCCACAGGCTCACCACTGTTGAAGACTGTGACAAAGTAATCTGGCTTGAAAAGGGAATAATAAAGATGATGGGAAAACCTGAAGAAGTTCTTGGGATTTATAATCAAGGAGAGATCAAGGGAAAACTCGACTTGTTCTAATCCAAATGCTTTAAATTTTGTTTAGATGCCCTCATTGTAATACAAATATATACTAATTTTAAATGGGTAATAACAATTTCTCAAAAAATAGTATAGAAATTTATTGACTTGTGGAGTTTGTCATCGAGGCAACTCGAGGTGTTCGGAGAATGTGAACAAAGATTTACTGAACAAGATTGAGTTTATAATGTATGAATTAACAATTAACGGCCAGGATATTTTAAAATGTTATTGATCTCTTGGAAAAAAGAAATTGAAAAATTGAGCAGAATTTTATATCAACTTTCCTTCCTTGGATACGATGGAGTCGAATACAGTCCTGATGAAGGGTTTAAGATTTGGCAGGAATTAACGATTGATGTGAGAGAAAAAAAACGATCCATCTACCTCATTGGCAATGGGGCCAGCGCATCCATGGCCAGTCACTTTGCCGCAGATCTTACAAAAAATGCTCGTCTACACACAGAGGTTTTCACTGATCTTTCTCTCATTACTGCAATTTCTAATGACATAGGTTATGAATGGGTGTTCTCAGAACCTTTGAGAAGTCGTGCTGAAAAAGGAGATATGCTCGTGGCCATAAGCAGTTCCGGTAAATCAAAGAACATCCTGCGCGCTGTTAAAGTTGCCAGGAAAATCGGTTTGAAGGTTATAACCCTCTCAGCCATGTCGCCTCAAAATCCGCTTAGATCAACAGGGCACCTCAATATTTATATTCCTTCTGAAACATATGGCTATGCTGAAAGTTCCCATTCAGCTATCCTGCACTACTGGATGGATATGATGGAATTAAAGGAATCTTAGAAAAATTACCATGCGATGCAGAAAAAAGATTAAACTTCTTCCTGAGCTTAGTGAATTGTTAGCATCATTGAGGAGTGAAGGCAAAAAGATCATTCACTGCCATGGGGTATTCGACCTATTGCATGTGGGTCATATTCGATACCTTGAACACGCCAAAAAATTGGGAGAGGTTTTAGTTGTTACATTAACACAGGATCATAATGTTAAAAAAGGACCTAATCGGCCCGCATTTACAGAAGATCTGCGCGCTGAATCTCTTGCGGCCTTGGATTGTGTTGATTATGTAGCAATTAATCAATGGCCCACAGCTGTTGAAACAATTAAGCTCCTGAAACCGGATTTCTATGTCAAAGGTTCTGATTATAAAAACAGCAAGGATGATATAACCGGCAAGATTAAAGATGAAACAGATGCTATTCAATCAATAGGTGGCAAAATCCATTTTACCGAAGATATTACTTTTAGTTCTTCGCATTTGATCAACAGTATCATCCCATCCTTCGATGAGAAGACCAACCGGTATCTGCACGATTTTCGCAGCAAGTATTCGTCGGATTATATTTTAAGTTTGATTGAAAACCTCCGGAATTTAAAAGTTATGGTGGTAGGAGAAGCAATTATTGACGAATACGTCTATTGCGAATCCATGGGCAAATCGGGAAAGGAATCCATGCTGGTTATGAAATACCTTTCGAAAGAGCGGTATGCCGGAGGCTCTCTCGCAATTGCCAATCACTTGGCTGATTTTTGTGACAATGTTTCAATGGCATGTTATCTTGGTACTGAAAAGACTGAAGAAGACTTTGTGAGAAATTCCATAAAAGCTAATGTTACTCCTTTGTTCGTTTATAAGTCAGAATCTCCCACTATTGTCAAACGTCGTTTTGTGGATAGTTATTCTCTGTCCAAACTGTTAGGGGTTTATAACCTCAATGGCGAACAGTTGAATCCGGATGAAGAAAATATGCTGTGTAATATTTTGGAAGAGAGAATAGCGGAATATGATGTTATAATTGTTGCGGACTATGACCATGGTTTGTTTACACCTAAAGTTATTGACCTTTTAACAAACAAATCACGGTTCCTTGCGCTCAACACACAAATTAATGCGGCCAACATGGGTTTCCACGCGATTTCCAAGTATCAGTATGCCGATTACGTATGTATACACGAGGGGGAGATAAGACTCGACAGGCGCAATCGGAAGGGTGATTTGAAAGATTTGATTTTTGACCTGTCAAGCCGGATGGGAAACTCTTCAATAATGATAACACGGGGGAGCAATGGAAGCCTTCTCTATAGGAAAGATGAAGGGTTTACTGCCTGCCCCGCATTTGCAGTGAAGATTGTTGATCGTGTGGGGGCGGGTGATGCGGTTCTGGGCATGACATCAGTGATGTCTGCAGATAGTGTTCCTGCGGACGTGATAAATTTTGTCGGTAATCTTGTTGGTGCGGATGCAGTGTCGATTGTTGGAAATAAGAGAGCCATTGATCGCGTGAAACTCATGAAAAGCATTAAAAGCATTATGGAATGAATTAAAAAATATGGCGATCCAGGAAAATATGTTTAAGAAAATACTTGTTATTGGCAGTAATTCATTTACTGCCGGTCATTTTATCAACTATATACTTGAAAATACTGATTCCGATATTGTGGGGATTAGCAGATCACCTGAATACAATCCTGTATTTTTGCCATTTCTGTACAACAAACAAAGATCAAGTCGCTATACCTTTCACCAAATCGATATTAACCAGAATATAGAGAAGGTTTGCTCGATATTAGATAGTTTTCGTCCTCATGTGGTTGTTAATTATGCTGCACAGGGAGAGGTACGAAACAGCTGGAAATGGCCGGAACAATGGTATCAAACAAACTGTCTAAGTGTTGTAAGACTCGTCGAACATTTGAAGAACATGGACTGCCTCAAAAAATACGTGTCTATTTCCACTCCTGAAGTTTACGGTGCAACAGTTGAAAACATCAAAGAAAATCATAATTATAACCCAAGTACGCCTTATGCAGCTTCCAAACTGGCCGGTGAACTTCACTTGTTTGCTTTGCAGAAATGCTACGATTTTCCTGTAGTGTTTACACGTGCAGCCAACCTCTACGGAATCCATCAGCAACTTTATCGAATCATTCCACGTACAATCATTTATTTAAAAATGGGTAAGAAAATTGATCTTCACGGACGAGGGCAGGCATTACGAGCATTTATTCATGCACGGGATGTAGCGGATTTAACCTACAAAGCAATTACACATGGAAAAAATGGCGAAGTTTACCACATAGCTCCAGATGGCAATTTGCTCAGCATAGCCGATTTAGTCCGTTTAATTTGCCAATTGATGGATCACGAATATGAAAGTTCTATCAATCTCATCGATGAAAATTTTGGACAGGATTCTTGTTATAGTATGGATGCCTCCAAAGCAAAAAATGAACTTGGCTGGAGTCAGAAGGTTGATTTTGAGAATGGGCTTAGAGAAACTATCGAATGGATAAACATTAATTGGAATTTTATACGCAATCAGGAACTAGAATATGTCCACAAGAAATAGACAATCTCTTGCTAAATGGAGTATGAGAAATGGAAATAGAACATAATTATTTGCCTGGCCAATATGAAGAGAATGGAAATCACAGCATTAACCATAACTATTTGGGTAAGCAATTTTCTGATTACAAAGAAATAATAAATGAAATAGAAAAACTTGTGAAACGTTGCGATTATACTCTTGGTAAAAGCGTTGACGAATTCGAAGATAATATTAAAAAAATTACTGGTAGTCAGTTTGCTATTGGAGTTGGAAGCGGTACAGATGCTTTGTTTCTAAGCCTGAAAGCCGTTGGCATTGATAAAGGTGATGAGGTTATTACCACTCCCTACACATTTTTTGCCACTATTGGCGCAATCTTCACTGCTGGCGCTACTCCAGTGTTTGTCGATATTCGTGAAGACTATAACATTAATCCAAACTTAATTGAGAAAGCAATTACAAAGAACACTAAATGCATTCTCCCTGTGCATTGGGCTGGCCTGCCTTGTGAGATGGATGCTATTATGGATATTGCTGAAAGAAACAATCTTTTTGTAATTGAAGATGCATGCCATACTATCCGGGCAGAATATAAAAAAAAAACAGTCGGGACTTTTGGACTTACCGGCTGTTTCAGCATGCATCCTTTGAAGAATCTTAATGTCTGGGGTGATGGCGGCTATATAATCACCGACTCTGAGAAGATGCACGACAAATTAGTGTTGATGCGAAATCATGGATTGATTAATAGAGATGAATGCTCTGTGTTTGCTTATAATTCAAGGCTTGATTCGATTCAGGCCATAGTAGCTAACCATCTACTTAAGAAAATAGATCATATTACTGAATCTCGTATTGCACATGCAGCTCTTTTTGATAAAAAACTTACAGAGATTTCGCAGATCAAAATACCGCAACGCTTTGAGAATGTAAAACAGGTGTATCATTTATATATTGTGTGCGCTGAACAACGAACTGAATTGAAACGGTATCTAAATGAAAATCAAATTGACGCAAAGGTTCACTACCCAATACCAATGCATCTCCAACCGGCAGCCAAGTCCTTAGGATACAAACGAGGCGATTTGCCTGTGTGTGAAAGGATTTGTGATTCAGTGATTTCCTTTCCTGTACATGAATTTATAACAGATGAGCAAATCGATTATATCGTTTCAAAGGTAAGGAAATTTTATGCAAAGAGTTAAATTTGTAGATCTCGGCAAGCAGTATATGGAACTCAGAACGAAGATTATTGCCAAATTTGACGAAATCTCTAAACAAGGAACGTATATTCTGTCTGAAGAATTAGAGGAGTTTGAAAAGAATTTTGCTGAGTATTGCGGTACGCGTTATGCAATAGGCGTTGGGAACGGATCCGACGCTCTTTATATGTCTCTGCTTTCTCTGGGGATTGGTCCCGGTGATGAGGTCATCACTGCGCCCAATTCATTTATGGCTACAGCCTGGGTCATTGCACGTACTGGAGCTAAAATTGTTTTTGTCGATGTCGGGGAAGACATGAATATTGATCCAAAGTTGATCGCCGCAGCTATTTCTGAACATACTAAAGCCATAATTCCAGTGCACTTGACTGGCCGTGTGGCGGACATGAATGCCATCCAAACAATAGCTGATAAACACAACCTGTTTATTGTGGAGGATGCAGCACAGGCGGTTGGAGCTACTTATAAGGGAAAACGGGCAGGGTCTTTTGGTATTTGTGGAGGGTTCAGTCTTCATCCTTTAAAGAATCTACATGTACATGGTGATGGTGGTGTAATTACTACTAATGATAATGCGCTATTTGAAACGCTTATGAAATATCGGAACCATGGTTTGAAAAATCGAGATGAATGTGAATTTTGGGGGATTAATTCACGTTTGGATTCTATCCAGGCAGGAATTGCAAACATTAAATTAAAATACATGGATGACTGGAATGGACGCTTCAGGCAAATTGCTAAAATATACACGGAAGCTCTTGATGGTTATGTCAACGTACCTAATGAGAATAATTATGAAGCACCAATCTATCATCGGTATATGATTCGTTATTCAGGCAGGGATGATCTACAAAGATTTTTAGGCGACAATGGAATTGAAACAAAAGTAAATTATCCCATTCCCTTACATCTTCAACCAGCCGCCGCAAGTCTTGGTCATAAAAAGGGAGATTTCCCAGTTGCAGAAAAAATGGCGAATACGATACTTAGTCTACCCATTTATTCGGAACTTGAAGATGATCAGGTTTATTACGTTATTGAGAAAGTTCGTCAATTTTTTAAACGTAAAGTTTTGTCTGCGAGCAATTAGAGGAACCTGGTTTAACAGAGATTGTTTCACAATGACTTTAAGGAGAAATAACAAATGCACATCTTATTAACTGGCGGTTGCGGGTATATCGGTTCAATTTTAACACCTAAACTTTTGAATGCAGGCTTCAAAGTTACAGTAATAGACATTATGTGGTTTGGAAATTTTCTTTCAGATCATAAAAATCTAAAAATAATCCAACACGACATCCGTAACATTAACAACCTGACAATGGAAGATGTTGATGTAGTCATTCACCTTGCGAATATTGCTAATGATCCCTGCGGAGACCTTGATCCTAAGCTTTCATGGGAAGTAAATGCACTGGCAACTATGAGTCTTATTGAATGGGCGATTCGGCATAATACAAAGCAATTTATTTATGCCAGTTCCGGCAGCGTATATGGAGTAAAAGAAGAACCTCAAGTTACAGAGGAGCTCTCCCTTGTCCCCATCTCCGATTACAACAAGACCAAAATGATCAGCGAACGGGTACTTTTGAGTTACAAGGATTCTGTTGTGTTACAGTGCATCCGACCGGCAACTGTTTGTGGTTATTCTCCACGAATGCGCCTGGATGTATCAGTTAATATGTTGACAACGCAGGCCTTGGTCAATCATAAGATAACTGTTTTTGGTGGAGAGCAGGTCAGGCCCAATATTCACATCCAGGATATTACTGACCTTGTCCTTTTTTTTATAGAAAAAGGAGAAAAAGTACGAGGTATCTACAATGCAGGATTTGAAAATATTTCAATCATGGATATTGCTAAAAAGGCAACAGAGTTGGCACCTGCTGAGATAGTAGTAACACCATCGAATGACCCGCGCTCTTATCGCCTGAATTCAGACAAACTCCTGGCTACTGGATTTAAACCAAAATATAATGTTGAATATGCCATAAAAGAGATTGTTGCTTCTTTTGAAGCAGGCAAGTTGCCGAACCCAATGGATGATAAACGTTATTACAATATCAAAACGATGCAAGTTCAAAAGACGAAATAGGAGTTGTAATGAAACCTGAAGTTTTGAAAAAGCTTTTTTTTCAGATGCTTCGTATCCGCATTCTTGAGGAAAAAATTGCAGAGTTGTATTCAGAACGGGAAATGAGATGCCCGGTACATCTCAGTATCGGCCAGGAAGCTATTGGAGCAGGCGTCTGTGCAAATTTAACACCGAAAGATTATGTATTGAGTAATCATAGATCTCATGCTCATTATCTGGCAAAGGGTGGCAATCTCAATGCGATGGTGGCAGAGATATATGGAAAGGAAACCGGGTGTTGTAAGGGAAAAGGAGGTTCCATGCATCTGGTGGATATTTCCGCTGGATTTTTAGGCGCTTTGCCCATTGTAGCTAGTTCAATTCCTATAGCAGTTGGTGTGGCGTTTGGATCAATGATGCGTAGAGAAAAAAGGGTGACAACAGTCTTTTTTGGAGACGGTGCGATTGAACAGGGCGTAGTTCACGAGAGCATCAATTTTGCAGTGCTAAAAAATCTGCCTGTAGTTTTTGTTTGTGAGAACAATATGTATTCAGTGTATTCGCAGTTCTCTGTTCGACAACCTGCGGGAAGAGAGATTTTTAAATTATTTGCAGGACATGGAATAGATAGCTATCAGGGCGACGGCAATAATGTTATGGAAGTTTACCAAATGGCAGAACAGGCAGTTCGTAAAGCTAAGTCTGGCAATGGCCCCACGTTTCTTGAATTCAAAACATATCGATGGTTAGAGCACTGTGGCCCCAATTATGACAATGATATAGGTTACCGAACTGAGAGCGAATTCCAAGAGTGGAAGCAACACTGTCCACTTAGGAGACTAAAGGATCATTTGTTAGACAATGGAATTCTATTCAATAAAGGCGTTGATGATATGGAGAGAAAAATAATAATTGAAATAGATAATGCGATAGCATTTGCTAAAGAAAGTTTATTCCCTGATGATCAATTACTTTTGCAAGACATTTATGATTTGTAAGTTCAGAAGAGGAGATTCCCTTTGATAAACAGAGAAATAAAATGCTTTCAAGCTATCAACGAAGCCATTGATCAATGCATGGTCAGTGATCCATCTGTATATATTATGGGGTTAGGTGTTCCTGATCCTAAGGGCATTTTTGGAACAACTTCGGGCCTGCAACAAAAGCATGGGAGCGACAGGGTTATGGACATGCCTCTGTCCGAGAATGGCATGACCGGTGTTGCGATTGGTTCAGCGTTGGCTGGAATGAGGCCGATTATGGTTCATCAGCGAATTGAATTTGCTTTGCTGGCAATGGAACAAATAGTGAATCAGGCTTCCAATTGGCACTACATGTTTGGTGGGCAAATGAGCATTCCCTTGGTTATACGATTGATAATTGGTAGGGGTTGGGGGCAGGGACCGCAACACTCCCAGAGCTTGCAAGCCTGGTTTGCACATGTTCCTGGCCTCAAGGTTGTAATGCCTTCAACTCCTTATGATACTAAAGGGCTGCTTATTTCGAGTGTTGAGGATAATAACCCTGTGGTTTTTATCGAACACCGATGGTTGCACAATATAACTGGGGAAGTGCCTGAGGAGAGGTATCGTGTTCCTATTGGAAAATGCAAAGTTGTCCGAGAAGGAACTGATGTGACGGTTGCGGCCACGTCGTACATGACTCTTGAGGCGTTACAGGCCGCAAAAATACTGGCAGCAGATGGTGTCAATGTGGAAGTTGTTGATATTCGTACACTCAGCCCTCTGGATGAGTCAACTATTATAAAATCTGTACGTAAGACAGGCCGTTTCATTGTCGCTGATACCGGGTGGAAAAAAGCAGGAATTGGCGCAGAGGTTGTTGCAATGGTGTCAGAAAAAGCATTCAGTGAACTTAAAAGTCCTCCTTTGCGTGTGGCTTTACCTGATTGCCCATTGCCGGCAACCAGGTCTTTGGCCAATAAATACTATCCCCGTGCGGTTCACATCGCAACAACCATTAGTGAAATGATCGGACATAGAAAAGATTATACCACTGCCGAAATTTTGGGATCTGTTCTGCTTGATATTCCTGATCCGAGTTTCACCGGACCATTTTAAAAAATATTCAGGAGGAAGACTGTGGGCAAAGAAATTAATCCCCCAAAACTAAAATTAGTCCTTTTGGTTCCAAATTATCGATGGCATGAAGCGGATAAAAGTGCACTTTGGCACATTATGCCATATAACCTGTGTTTGCTGGCGGGAATGGTATCCAATATTTGTGATGTTGAAATCATGGACGCCTATACAGCTGATATGACGCCTCAAGTATTTACGAATACGTTGAGATCGCTTCAGCCTGATATTGTAGGAATTACTATACCGATGGATCAATTTTCAGCATCGGGACATTTGGCAGCAAAGCTTATAAAATCAATCAGTCCGGATATAAAAGTTATCCTTGGTGGTGTATATGCTACAGTCAATCCTGAGATTGCCGTCGAAGATAAACATATAGATTATATTGTGAACGGAGAGGGTGAATATGTGCTTCATGATTTGATTCATTTTTTCATGGGCAAAGGTTCTCTTCCCAGTAGTGGCATATGTTATAAAACCGGGGACAATATTGTCGTCAATAACGGCAGGGCTGAACTAATTAAAGATTTAGATGACTTACCTCTACCAGCCTATCATCTCATCGATTTTGAGGCGTATAGCAATAGTGCGCCGAGAAAAAGCGTTGATTTGCCGTCAATGCTCCCTTATGGACGAATTATAACATCTAGAGGATGCCCTCACAAATGCGTATTTTGCCAGGTTGAAACCATTTCCGGAAGAAAATTTCGCCCGCGTAGTTCAGATAACGTTATTAAAGAGATAGCATGGTTAAAAGAAACATATAATATTCAATCGATCCTTTTTGATGATGACAACCTATTTGCAAATCGGGAAAGAGCGAAGGCTATTTTTCAAGGAATGATTGACCAAAACTTGTCCATGCCGTGGAAATCGATTGCTACAGCAGTATTCCGACTAGATGAGGAATTGATTGAGCTAATGAAGTTAAGCGGATGCCAGTATATTTGTATTGCCATCGAGTCAGGTTCAGAACGTATATTGAAAGATATCATTCATAAACCGGTCAAATATGAACACGCAACAAAAATGGTAGAGGTAGCCCAGAAACACGGCATATTTGTATCAGCAAACTTCATTATTGGCTTTCCCACTGAAACATGGATTGAAATCCGTAAGACAATAAATTTTGCAGAAGAGTTAAATGCTGATTATGTCAAAATTTTCAATGCTATTCCCCTTCGACATACACGACTATGGGATTTGTGCATTAAAGAAAATGCATTTAAAAAAGGATTTGACTGGAATAAGATTAGTTGGAATGTAGGACAGATTGAAAGCGATGAGTTTACTGCAAACGATTTGTGTATCCTTCGAGCCTATGAATGGGATCGAATTAATTTCAGTTCCACTGAAAAATGTAGAAAAATCGCACAAATGATGCATATTTCAATAGAAGAACTTCAGCAAATTAGGCGGGAAACACTAAAAAATTCTATAGAAACTATTTGCAAAAATTAAGAAGAATAGTATTAAAGAACTTATTTGAGTAGGTTCTTACATGATGCATTCTATTTGACCGACAGGATAAAATTTTAAAATATTCAGGAGAGAATACCATGGGTAAGGAAATTGATTTGATGGTTAATTATCCAAAAACAAAACGTGACCTTTCAAAACGTGTTGCTGAGAAAACTGAGGAGGACCGCCGTATTGCCAGGCAATTTGGAAAAGAATTTTTTGATGGCGAAAGAGGGCATGGGTATGGAGGTTTTTACTATAACCCTCGATATTGGCAACCCGTAGTCCCGACTTTTCAAGAATATTATGGGCTTTCAAAGGATAGCAGTATTCTTGATGTTGGGTGTGGCAAAGGATTTATGCTACATGATTTTGCTGAATTAATTTCGGGAATAAAGGTGGAAGGAATAGATATCTCGAAATATGCAATTAAAAATACTATTGAAGATGTTAAACCATTTGTAAAAGTTAAAAATGCAAAGAAATTGGAATATCCAGATAATTCATTTGATTTGGTTATTTCTATTAATACTGTCCATAATTTGCCACTTGAAGAATGTAAAGCATCGCTTAGGGAAATTCAAAGAGTAACAAAAAAATATGCTTTTATTACAGTTGATGCCTATAGAAATGAGGAAGAAAAAAAACGAATGAGTGAATGGAATTTAACAGCATTGACATTTATGCATGTAGATGAATGGGTAAAGGTTTTTAAAGAAGTTGGATATGATGGAGATTACTATTGGTTTATTCCGTAACCAATATAGGTGATGATATGAAAATGAAAGGTGCGGTATTATACCAAACAGGTAAATCCCTTGTTGTAGAAAATGATATTGATGTGCCGGCGTTGCAGGTGGGACAAGTTCTGGTGAAAGTTGCTTACAGTGGGGTGTGTCGTAGCCAGTTGATGGAAGTTCGTGGAAAACGAGGTGAAGATCGATATCTCCCTCATTTGCTGGGTCATGAGGGATCAGGCATCGTAGTAGATGTAGGGAGAGAGGTTTCCAAAGTTAAGCCAGGAGATAAAGTAGTACTAACCTGGATTAAGGGAGAGGGTATAAATTGCCAGGGCGCTAAATATAAAAAGGGAGATTTGATAATAAATTCAGGTTCAGTTACTACTTTCAATGAATACACAGTTATCTCTGAGAACCGTTGTGTTAAATTGCCTGATGGTGTACCAATGGATATTGCATCCTTATTTGGTTGTGCGGTTCTCACCGGAGCCGGAATAGTTACCAACACAATACACCCCAAACAATCAGATAGTATAGCCATATTTGGTGTTGGAGGTATTGGTTTGAGTGCACTTATGGCAACACAGTTATACAATTGTTCAGAGGTTATTGCTGTGGATGTTGAAGAAAGTAAATTAAATTTAGCTAAAGATTTTGGTGCAACACATATTATTGACAGTGCAGTTGAAGATCCAGTGGAAAAGATTTTTAAAATCACTGGTGGTAAAGGTGTTGACTTTGCCATTGAAGCAGCAGGCTTAGTGCGTACTATTGAGCAGGCTTTTGCTTCAGTTCGAAATGAAAGTGGTTTATGTGTATTTGCAAGCCATCCTCCCCACGGAGAAAAAATAAAACTTGATCCATTCGATCTTATTTGCGGGAAACAGATCAGTGGTAGTTGGGGGGGGGGATCTGAACCGGATAATGATATTCCGCGTTTTGCACAGTTATATAAGGAAGGAAAGCTTCCTTTAGAGAAAATGATTACTCACCGTTATTCGCTTGAACAAATTAATCAGATCTTTGATGATATCGAAAATAATCGTGTGGCACGAGCATTGATAGAATTTGATTAAGTTATAGCGCAATTATTTTGAAAGACTATCTGAGGCCATACTTTTAACTAATTGATTTTAAAGGAGATAGAACGAGACAAAAGGATGCAATTCTTGTGGTGGGTGCTGATGGATTAATCGGGCGAGTGTTGTCTGAACGCTTGGTTCTTGCCGGTAAGCAGGTGGTTGAGACGACTCGCCAATCAGACACTGTTGCAGAAAGAAGAATATTCCTTGATCTCTCAGAAAATATTTCCAATTGGAGACCCCCTTGCCATATCTCCGTTGCATATATTTGTGCTGCAGTGAGTTCAATAGAATATTGCCGAAAATATGCCACACAAAGCGCAGTTGTAAATATTCATAATACTGTTGAATTAGCTATAATACTCGTTAAACGAGGAACTTTTGTAATTTTTCCATCTACAAATTTGGTTTATGATGGTTCAGTTCCTTTTAGGAAAGCTGACGATTCAGTATGCCCAACAACAGAATACGGCAGACAAAAGGCCGAGGCAGAAAGGCAGTTGTTGCTTTTAGGAAAATTAACTTCGGTGGTGAGATTCACTAAAATTCTTAGTTTTAGGATGCCTCTGTTCGAAGGGTGGATCAAGGCACTTAAAAAAAATGAAGTTATCCACCCTTTTTCGGATATGGTAATGGCTCCTGTTCGAGTTGATTTTGCAGTCGATGTGCTCTGCCGTGTTGGCGAAGTCTCTATGTCAGGTATTCTTCAGGTGTCTGGCAATAAAGATATCACATATGAGCAAGTTGCTAAGCATTTAGCCGCGCATGCTGGTTGCCAACCCAGTCTTGTTCAACCAGTAAAATTTATTGAAGCCTATCCCGATGCCGAAGCAGTGACGATACACACAACACTTGATACTAATAGATTGAATATGGAGTTAAAAATGAAAACACCAAATATTTGGCTGTCAATAGGTTCGGTAGTTGATATTTAGCGAATTGTTTTTTACTTATAGCTAATGTTTACAGACCTTTGAACAACTCAGCAGGAAAAATACAGATAGGATATTTTAAATGTTATTGGCACCTTATTTAAAATCGGATTTTTTAAAATTACAAATTCTTCAGATATTGAATGGAGGATTCCATGTTTTATTGCGAAAAATCAACACGCTTTTTATTCTATTAATTAAAGTCTCTTTCTCTATTTGTTTTTTACCTGCAATTTTAGTTATAAGAATCATAAGGCCTTTTATTTTAATACGTTTTGGCCAATTACCATCATCTCGTATCGGTCATTATGCAGCAAATACAGAAATGTATATGTGTGAACATGATGTAGGCATTCAACCGCAAAAGGCAAAGGATTATTTCTTCAATAATAGTCCTTCTATTTGTAATAAACAATTATATTTAATGTGGAATAGAGTATTAAGAATTAATAAATTAACAAAATATTTTTATATAGCAAACAAGCTTGTACCTGGCGGTAAAAATCATACAATTTCGGGAACACTTAGTGATCGAGATGTTCGCAATTTATACGAACGTGTGTCACCGCATCTAAAATTTAATGAAGAGGAAGA
>Ga0233437_1004520_pt1 | contig 16240 bp, 23 predicted proteins | sample SI_122_August201_FD_182714 | JGI IMG/M metagenome (GOLD analysis project Ga0233437, IMG submission 182714) | Seawater microbial communities from Saanich Inlet, British Columbia, Canada - SI_122_August2016_200_MG | ecosystem: Environmental > Aquatic > Marine > Inlet | place: Canada: British... | reverse complement strand
CATTTTCTGCGAGTTCAGATATTAATGCCGGGTGATCGAGTGTTCCGTCCTCTTTTATGTCCAGGCTGATATCATAAATCAGGGATGAAACTTCAGCATCAGAATTGCCCTGTTGAATAATAGCGGAGACAGCAAGTAAAATCCCGCCTTTTTCATCATCGACCGCAATGTCCATTTGATCAAAGGAATCCACCAAATCAATGTAAATCTTAAATACTGCAAGGACTTCTTCTTCGGCTTGGGTTCGTGCGCTGGTAATGGTTTGCTCTTTATCTACAACTAGATATTTAATCCGGTTATACGAAAGGGTAGTCAGCAGGTTTACAATGATTTTTGAAGACACGCTCAAATCAGAATATGCTTTCAATGTGATTTGTGAGCCTGATGGTTGCCCTGTGTTCTCCACAAGATAGTATCCTGAAACCGTTGTTGACACATACGGTTGAGTGAATGTGCTGCCGATATCAAATTTACCAAACCATCCCTCTGTTGAAGTAGGAAAATAATCACCCGCCGGTTCCATATTGGAATCAACGGGTCCAATTCCGACTGTGCTGCCGGGTTGCATCGGCCCCTTTTGCGCTCCGCAGTTAGAAGCAGTGTAAGTTATGGCAGCGTCCGCTGTTGGGTCTGTTGTCGTGCCTGCTCCTGTATCAGTCGTTGTACCTGCCTCGTCTGTGGTGCTGCTACTTGACCCGCACCCGGCAAGAAACAGGATAATTAAAATCAAAAGTAGTTTTTTCATGTAATTGACTCCGCTTTTTGTTGGCGTTCAGTTTCAAGTGCAATGTATTCCTCTTCAGTCAGACTTGTTTCAATTTCAAGAGCTTTTTGCCTGATATGTCTGATTATTTTCCAATCTGTGTCAGTGAGAAATTGCCTTGCTGTTTGATTGGCTGATTCTTGTTGGTGTGCTGCCATCATCTCGTCTGTCCATAACGCAATATCCGACCCTGTTGGTTCCGGGTGTGTTTCTTCAGACCACTCAATAACCCCGCCACGAATCACAAAATCAACATTTCCGAGTTTCCAAATTATTACTGATGCAATGTCCATTTTTCCTCTCTTGTAGTTATACCGCAGTTGCTACAACTGTTACGCTCCCTTGCGATGGGTTTGACCCGGTAGCAATGCCCTCAGTATGCGTTCTGATTACATCACCAATTTCCAAAACACCTTCCCATGATGTGTATTCAGAGTTGTTCGCTGCCGCTTGACGATCAATTACCATTCTATCAGCGACAGTTATCGTGCTGATTCCAGTTGTTAACTGTGTTGAGTTTTTTGATATTCCATACTGTGCTGCACTGTTCGCATGTGACCCGAATGTTATATGTAAGTTGCACTTCATATTTGCTGTAACAGTGAACCCAAGCGTTGCAGAATTATCTACCGTTACAACAACATCATCCGAAGCATCCACCTCAGTTGTGAATTTCTGAATCTTTGTACTGCTTGACCCATATCCATTAACTACTTGCCAAAATGCCTTGGTTACAATTGCGGAAGTAAATGACAATTTATTCACAAATCCATAACAACTAGACCCGCGAATTAAGTTCGGAATACTGGAAACATTAATATCAAAAAAACATTCATCACCAAACTCAAGATTATAAGACCCGTTTGCCAGTGTAATGCTTGGATCAGATATCACCCGCAGGCGGTCATAGGTGCTTAAATCAAAATCAGCCGTCAGCAAATCCAGGCCGGTGATATACACCCGATCCCCATCGCTCAACGTGACCGCTGCACCGGCTGAATCGCGGAGGGTCTGGTCTGATGATTGGTATTTGCATGTACATTGATCCAGGGCGAGCTGTGCAGCGGTCCCGATAATGTGGTCCGTCTTGAGTTCAAAGAGGGCTTGATTGATATACTCGAAAGGTTCCTGAGTCGCTGAGAATCCCGTTGCCCGTTTCGCTGATGGTATCGTTGACCGCTGATCAGGGTCTATTCCAAAAAATTTATTATCCATTAAACTACACTCCCAAATGTGCCGCCTGATGTTGGTGTTGCTGCGCTAGACCAGCCGAGTGACGGGTCTGGTAAATCTGATAGGCCGATGAATGCGAATGCTCCGCTATCTTTTGAAATCGTGCAATCAAGCTCAATTCCCCCCGCTCGAATCTTCTGCATTGCCGCGTTGATGTGAGTTGTTTCGACTGCCGTGGGGTCGTCAACCTCTGCATTCATAATAACGGTGCATGGTCTGAGCCGCGTATATTTAACGCGGGTTGCGTCGGTGTAAGCCGCGTAAGCCTGGATTAATGTTTCAGGTTCTCCACTTTTAGCTTTCTTGGTGTATGAAGACCTGACCGCTGCCCGATATGGTTCATCCCCAAGACCGTTCCGGAGTTCCTGAAAGACTAGACCGAGGCCATCGATCTGAACACCTTCGGCCCCGTCGATGTGCCTTTTGTCGCGGAAATCCACAATCACGGCTTCCAGCAGTTGCAACCGGTCCACGAATAGCGCAATTAATTTGTCAAAGTTCGTCTTGCTCTTGAAAAACTCAACCTGCCTGGCTTTGGCCTGAGTGGTGTGGTCTGTGATGGTGGCAAACATTGCTTCTGACATAATCCCTCGTTTTTCTTTCTATTTTAGCATGCTGTTGAGGGGTGTCAAAAACCTAGATAGCCGCCCCGTCAATCGTCCCGGTAATGTCTGAGCTGTCAGCCGTTGCGATTTCGTTGGATGCAATCACAACTTCCGTGTTGGTGACCGGTGCTGCAGATCGATCACAATACATCGTAATTGTCTTAATTCCCGCGATTGCTCCGATTGCTGCCATTAAGTAAGGCATGGACTTCACGTTTTGTCCGGCGGTGATGTCATCGTAAAAAGCCACGATTGCAGCGAGAAGGTTTGTTTTGCCGTTCGCCGTGTCCCAAATCGTTCCTTCAAGCGGGTCTGAGTTGGTTGTGATTGTCAGGGCGTGATACATCGGGACTTCAGTCAACCGGGAGAATTCAATTGTGTGATTGATTCCCTGGCTGTCTACATGAACGACGGGGGTTTGATTTCCGTATGTCTCAACTCCCCCCGCTTTATTCTCGAATATATTCTCGCAGATATCTGCAGGAGTTCCACCGGCTACCAGGCACTCAATCGAATAGGGTGGTCGCCCGTCACCGTCTGTCACGCCCGTCGGATTCTCGTAAACAACCGAGCTGGTGACAGAGGTTACATTTAAAAGAGCCGCCTGAATTGCCTCGATAGTTGCGGACCCTAAGAGAGCCAGAGACGCTTCTCGTCGGGCTCTAAAAACCGCGTCTGTTTCTTCAAGCCTGCCTGTTGAGGCGTCGAGCAGATTTTCGACAGTATCCCAACCGGTGATCGGGTTTTCGATTACGGTCAGGGTTCCAGAGAGTGCTTGTATTGCGTCATATTCAACAGACTCGGCTTCAACTGCCGTGGCCTCGTCCATTGCGAGGGCAGTGGTGGTGGTGGCTGGTGTCGCGGGGGAATTGGCAACCGTGTAGGAAAAATTAGTTGTATCAATGACCGTGACTTGAGCTAATATATTGTAATCAGTTTGAACCGCACCGGTAACAAAAACATAATCGCCAGTAGTCAGGCCGTGTGTTGTACTGGTCGTGGCCGTTGCTGTGGTACCTGATCGAGTGATTCCAGAGATCGTTTTATTTGCAATACTTCCGAGGGTCACTGCGGTTATTAACTGGAAATAATCACCGGCCAGGACAACTGAAACGGTGGAATCTTTTGCAATCACGGTCCCAGCGGTTCCGGCACAATAGAGAGTGACTGTCGATTGAAGCGGGTTTTGACGGACATGGCCGGTCATAGCGTAGGCTTTATCTTGAGAAACACCCCCGGCTGAATCGACATATTGACCGTTATAGATAGCCTCAAGAGCTTCCCATATCAAGTCCTCACGGTCTGACATTATGCCTATAAGTTTTCCTTCTGGCGAGTCATCATCCAATATAAATGCATCCCCGAAGGAGTCTTTAAAATCATCCTGGAGGTCGCTTTTTATGTCGGCCAGTCTTGCCCTGGTAAAGCCCGTTGACGTCAATCCTGTTGTCATATTGTCAGCCGTATATCTGCATCAGTGATAGGCATTCCAAACACCGTAATCGCCTTAAATGTCACTTCAAGTTGCCGGTTGTCTCCGAATACAGCAGAGAACGAAATCAGCTTATCAATACCCTGAGTGCTTAAAATCGCCTGTTTGAATTGTGAGGTCAGCTCGATATCAACTTGCTTTTTGCCGAGAATCGACCCGAAATAATCAAGACCCTCATTGAGATCAAGGAACCAATTGCCCTTGACTAGATTGAGCCTTACCTGCAGTTGGGTCTTAATTGCTTGGACATCTGAGACAATAACGAGCCGACCGCTTTCAATCGCAATATCCCCGGTGGCGTCGAGCTTGAATGTCTGATAGGTTGCCATTAGTTTTTAACTTTACAGTACCAGCCAGAAACGCCTTTTTTTCCTTCGCATGGGTCTGCTTTTTTGATCGGTATCGAACTACAGGCCGTGACTAATGCAACGATTAAAACAATTAAAAATAGTTTTTTCATGCTATGCTCCCTGTTCCGGTTCCGGTTAGAGTGTCAGGTGTCGCGACGACTGTTGAGACCGTCCCGGCTTTTACATAAGTATCGATTGCGTCTGCTATGGCTTGAGCTAGTGTTTGTTCTTCTGGTTGCAAGCCCTGCCCGTGTGCCGCCGCGAATGCGTTTTCTATTGCTGTTTTGAGTGTCGCTTTGTTTAGTGCCATTATGCTTTCAGTGTTCCGAGATCAGCTTGAAGCGTTGCCAGATCAGTTAAAATTTTTGATAATGTTCCGCTTGAGCTTGTGCCTGGGGAATCAACCGAACCTTGAAGCAATGTTAAAAGCTGATCAAACATGTCCAACAGTTCAACGCTACCGTTTCCGATTCCTAGTTTCTCACCTTTTTTAACAAGTAGCTCATTAACGCTGTCGTCTCTAGTTCCGTCAAACGGCTTTCCTTCCGGGTATCCACCCAGCAAAGCATAAGCGTCTGAGAGATCATGATTCCGGTTTTCTGACGGGTAAACCGCATGTCCTGAACCTGAAAGCCAATCGTCAATCGACCTTTCCGCTACTATTACAGTCACTATATCACCCGCCGCTACCTTTGGGAAAAAACCGCCTGATTGTGTCCGGGGAAAAACGATAGGGACATCTTGAAGATTCGCAAGAGTAACCGCTGACTCCCCCCTGAATTTCACTTTTAAAAGTGGGGTGATGACTGCCAGGTCTGTTGATGAATCATACTCGACAACTTGCCCAGGAAAGCATGTGTGGACCCCTTTAATCTTTTTGAGCCAGTAAGCGTCCAGAACGTCCAGCAAACTAGGGTCTTCTGTTATTTCGGAAACTTCACCCATTATAAGACCGGAGTTATATTTTCAACAGGAAACAGGCAAACAAGATTAGAAACAAACTCTCCCTCTCTACTGTCTCCGCTGTGTGTGACTTTCTCAATAACGTATTCCCCACCTTTTCCGAGTGCGTCGATTGTCTTGGATTTGATATTGATCGGACTTCCCGATCTCAATTCAGGCATTAAGAGAGTCTTAATATTGACCCCCGTGTTCGTGGTTTCAGGTGTTTCAAGTAAGCCGTTTGTTGGCGTAAGATAAACTTTGGGATCTCCATTTGACATGCCAGGTGGTGTGACTTTGATTCCTTTTTCATCAATGCTGATTGATAGCTTACCGGCAAATTTATCGTTTATTTTCTGAATCACATCGCTGAGTGATCCTATCAGGGATTGAGCCTTCTTCGTTTTGCTGCTGCCGAATATACTGTCAATGTAGCCTTTAACCTCTTGCTTGATTCCAATCCCGTCGATTTCATCTAAAAGACTTTTTAGTATCGATTTATTATCTTTGCCCGCGTTGAATGTCTTATTGATATTACTATTTGATAAAGCCTCAATGCCAGTCATCCCCTCGATACTCGTTATCCAATCAGGACCGACTTTTGCGTTAATGGCTTGCACGATATCACCCTTGAAAACCTGTTTTGGGTTGTCTCCATATCCCGCCATCACTTCCACCGTCCCGCCGTATGCTTGCCGGTTAATGTCAAACTTCCAAGACACATTCCCTCTGTGCGTTGGGTTCATGTTGAAAATCATAATCTTTCCGGTGTTCGGCTCAACTCCTGACTGTTTCTGAACTTGAAAGGTTATCTTTAAATCGGAGACAGTGAAAGGACTCCCCTTTTTTGGTACAAAATTAATGGTTGCTCTTCGCTGCCAAAATTCATTCATCTGTATATTGCAGGATTACCCTGTCCCCCCATGTTTCTTTTGTGGGTTCTCTATCTAGGCCGTCAAGGTCTGAAATTGTAAGCTCACCAGGCGGAACGTCCAGATGATGAAACTGCTTTAAAAGATCAATTCCGCCAACCACGCGAACACCGGTCAGCTCGTCCCCGACATCCATCACCCACGAATCCATTCTCCGGTTGTAATTAAACCTGAATCTATAATTCACATCTTCCAACTCAACTTCCTGGGTGTAGTCGAAAAGAGTGTTTGACACTGGTATCGTGTAAGTTGTCATACGACTGCCACATTTCCGCGTGATATGGTTGAGAAAGCCGAGTGTTCGGTATCTTCAGAAGTCAATGTCCTGCCTGACCCATCAGAGACAGATGCAACGATTACTTCAATCAATGATGCTGTAAACCCGATCTTGTGCCCTGAATTGTCCCGCTTAGCCGAGAGGGACTCAAAGACCATGTTTTCATAAACCCGAAGACCGGTTGTGATTCTGAGCCGTTTCTTTTTCTTCTTTAGTTTTGACAGCTTGTCGTATTGGTTTTTTGATCTCCCTTTTGTGGCCTCTGCCTTATCATATAACGGATTCAGTAGAGAGATAGGCGTGTCAGTGATCAGACCCTCGATATCGAGTTTATCAGGCATTGTGGTCACATGGTCAGCGACTAGTGACCCCGATTCGACCGGGTTCTGTGTTACAAGGTTTTCTTCTGTCAGGTTCTCTGTTATGACAACATCAATCTCGAATTTAGTGTCATCGCTTGCCGGGCCAACAGCTTCGGCAAAATTCCGGAGAAGTGATTTTTGTTGTTCTTCGTCCGGGTCCATGACTTCAACATAAGCCCTCGATGTCGATGGAAGGAATAAGCCGTCAAAAAATCCCATTACGGACCTCCTGTGGCCATATTGTTAGATCCCTTGATCCATTTCATGACAGTACCAAGAGGAGACTGCCTCACCCCGTCAATTACAGCATTTTTGACATCGTTTGCTGTTGCTGAAACGCCGCTGACTGTGACATTTACAACAGAATCGATTTTATTGCTGGCGCTTGACACAGCATTCGATACTGTATCAACCACTGTGCCGCCAATGAAATTTTCAGCGTCCCTGACCACATCTCCTATTGAGTCAAGGAAACCTTCAAACTTTTTATAAGTTTCAGACTCAAAAAAATTATTGAAAATTCGGCGTATCTCCGCAAATACATCTGATATCTTTACCTTCAGGTCTTCGAATAATCCCTTTAGTTCTTCCAAACCATCCTTTAGGCGGCTTTCGCCTGGATCAATGCTGTCCCAATCACCCTTGAATAGTTTTTTCCAGTTCTCCCATGCTTTAGTGAAATCACTTTCGATGCCGTCAGACCAGCCGCCTTCGCGGGTAATCCGCCATATATCTCTGTATTGCTGAATGAATTCATCGAGACCCTTTTTTAATCCAGGGAATTTTTTTAGTTGTGACCCGATCCAGGTATCTGCAGTTGGGTCTGTTATATATTTGTAAATGTCTTCAAAAATGAGAAATAACGCCGTCAATGCTACTGTCCAGAGCGCTATCTTTATAAATACAGGAGACAGGAACATCATTATCACTTTTGTAGCAGCAACCATTGCAGATGCAACTAGGGTTACCCCTCCCGCAATTGCGGCAAACTTGGCGGCAGTTTTAGCCAGGGGGGAATTCTGGAATCGAGTGAATAGATCATTGATAAATCCAAGGGTCTTGGCGAGAACGGGGTTCAGAAAAGAACCAATCGACTTTCCAAACTTCCTGAAGTTTCCCATTAGCATAGAGAATTGAACATCTGAATCCTTCAGGGACTTGGCGTAAAGCTCCTGCCTCCTGCCAGCGTTGGCCGTCAAGATATTCATTAGCTCGACTTTCCGGGCGTGGGTCGTCCATTTGCCATATTCACGACCCGAGAGGCGCAGTCTTTCAAGTTGCTGCTGAGTGACTAAGCCCAACTCCTGCATCTGTCCTGTGGCCCCTGACGCAACGAATTCAGCAAATCCCCTTGAAAGTTCTGCTGGTGTCTGGCTGACTATCGTTGCATATTCCTTCGTGGCTTTTAGGGTCTTGCCGAATAAGTCCGCATCGTTCGTGATCTTCTGGAATTCAACCCCTGCCTGCCTGAGTTGGGTCTGGTCGAATATCCCCGCTCTATTTCCCTTGACAGCGTTTTCAATTCGCCTGAACCCGTCAGACTTCGCAATCAGTTCAAGCTGTCGATTGGTCTTTTCGAATGTCTGCTCCAGGGTGACAGCCCACTGATTCAGCTTTGCAACTGCCAGCGTGTTAATGGTTTGCTTGAGACCGTCGAGGGTTTTAGTGAAGTCTTTCGCCCCTCTGTCATCGACCTTAAACCCTAATTTTGCAACCAGCTCGCGCAATACGGCCATTATTGATCCTGTTGGGCTAAGTATCCGTAAATGATTTCTGTATCAAGCAAAAGATTTGCTGTTAAAACGTCCGCAAATGACCAGTGTTCCTCGATCTCTCTAAGAGTTGCCTTTTGATTCATTACCACCCGCCAGCACAAAGACTCGTCCATATCGAGGCCGGTTTCTATGCCGTGGCTTGAATGAAAAGCGGCTCTGTGGGCTTCTCGGTTGCTGGTAATTTTTTTTTAAGTTCTGCGACCATTCCGCCAAAATTCAATTTGACAATTTCAACCAGCAGCGGGATATAATCCTCGTAATTATCCCCGAAATGCGTCTCAAATTGCTCAACCTTTTCAAGTCCCATTGGAGAAACAACACAACTCTGAATTGTTTCCCTGATGAATATCGGGGTTTCATCCGGGTCCAGCTTTTCAAGAATTCCGCCAATGATCCCGCCGATATCAATATCAGAGTCAAGAATGCTTCCTTGTCCGGTTATCAGAGAGTTCAGAGCGTCAGACGCCCCGCCAACAAGTTTTAAAAACTTGATTTTCAGTGTTGTCCGTTTCGTAAACAAAAGCTGTTTAATCCGGTACTCAGTGTTATTGATTAAGATTTCCTGTTCTTTAATCATATCGCTGCATTGCCTCCGGTCAGCATTTCAAGGTGGGCCACATCAAAAACCCATACCCTTGTTTCGATTCCTTTTGAGTACCCGATGCCAGCGGGTTTTTTAATCCAGGCAACAGGACCGGCCCCGACTGTATCGCCTGATGCATCTTTAAACAGAATCGGGAGAGTACCTTTTCCTGATTTCTTGTCCACTTGATGCAACAGTGACAGCACCATATTAGAGTCAGCACTTTGCAGCAGGGAGACTTTGACCGTCCCAGAATCGTCATTTGACCGAACCCGCGCCGCTTCTCCATCTGCCCCTTTCGTCAAGGTGAAGCTGTCGTTTGTCTGCTCCACCTCGATGAAAGTCCCGTCTGCAAAACCTGTAATCGTGTGAGTCCCGAAGATGATGGCCACCTCATCAGGATTAAAGTTCGATGTCTTTTTATTTGCCATTTATCCCCTTTAGACTGAGAGTGTGCCAGTGATTGTGACTCCATGAACCGCGTTCCCGACCAGAGCCCGAAATGTGATATCTGGAAAAAGTCTTGCTGTTTTACTTGCTGTTGCGATATCTGAGACGTTCGGAATCGTCAGCGTGTAATCAAGGTCTGTTGTCGTATCGACATCTGAAAGCGGACTGATAACTGATCTCTCAAGTGCCAGAGACAAAACCTTCCTAATTGCAGATTCAATAACCGCGAGACCTGCGTTCGTGTACGGTATCTTTTGAAGAGTCACCAACTGAGTGAAGACCGCCTCTTCCATCCTCGCGTCTAACCAGTCAACCCCGCGCGTGACATCGATAAACCGGCCCGAAGCCATGACACCTTCCGAAGTATGGCTGACCCCTGCGGTCGTGACATAGATGTTCGCGTTTTTGCCTTCTGCGTATCCTCGTTCGGCTGAGTCCAGATAGGCCGATGTTGCTGCCACGATTCCGGCCAGCGTTTGAAATTTCCAAGTGATCGACCCTGGATTATCTGGAAGACACGAACCCGCCCAGGCCGCACCAGGGAATTTAAACCGGGCATGTGCGGTGATTGTTCCGGTTGCTGATCCATCCGCTGCCCCGACTGCCGCGTGAGTCCATGTGTCAGCAGTTGGAACAGTGAGAACCGTTACATCACCGTTGAGAACTGAAGCGTCTGCCCCCGCGTCTGTTGCCCCCGCGATCAGGACAACATCCCCGACCCGCAGAGTGTGAGCCACTTTTGTCCCGGTCGCAATCTCCGAAGATACCGCGATTGAGGTCACTGCAATCTCAACCCCTGCTTCATGTGTCCAGATCAGAGCCGTCCGGGTGTAGCCCGCGGCTTTAAGGACATACGCGAGGTCATCGACTGCCGATGTGATTATGTCCGCATCCTCAACACCAATCACCATGATTTTCGCCTGTGTTTCGATCCAGGCAGCCGCCAAAAGAACAGCGGCCTCTGTCCGGTCTGTGAGAATCAGACAGTACCAGTCATTGTCCTCAGCAACTATGTTATTGAGGGTTGCTGTCAAGTTCGCGTCACCCGCTGCCACTCTGCCGACTTTGACCTTTTCGATTGCCTTGCCCCATTTGGTTGTCTGGGCAAAGAGAGCGTTTGCGGCCTTATAGACCAAAGTCGTTGAGGCGAAATCCACCGCAACCGCTGTGATGGTGGCGTATTCTTTTGTCCGGTCTGTAAAAATCGCGTGTGTGACTTCGGGAATGATCAAAGGAACCCCGAAACCCGCCTGAGTGACCTTGGCATCTGCCACACTTATCGATACACTGACATCATCTATCGTCATGTTTTCCTCTTATAGTTCAGTTTCGGCATCATCGATGTATGTGCCAGTAATTGCGGAACCTGTCTGCTGCTCAATAAACGGAATATCTTCCGAGACTTCACCCACATAATTCAAAGTAAGTTCGCAGATCGCCCGTCTTTCGTGCTTGTCGCCCAAATAAACCCCAACATCCGAAAAATCCGTTGTATCAAGGAGACTGAACTCGTTCGTTTGCATGTAGTCCTGTTGCTGTACCAGATAGAGCCTTTCCAGAAATTCGTTGCAGAATAGACGGGCAACTTTGTCCACCACATCGACTTTCTTCTTTTGCTTGATAAGGATCTGAGACTCAGTGAGCGTGAAAAAATTAATCTCCACCGTTGCTTTCTTGACTCTCTGAATCGTTTCCGTGATTTTTGTCGTCGGGTAATCATCTGAATCATTGTAGATTTTTAGCGGCATCCCGAGACCCTGTTCCCCGCCAATTTTGAAAGTCGCGTACGGTTTTTTCGGTCGCTTTCCGTCCGGGTCCGACATGATCGCAGCCGTTAAGTCAGGCAGAGCCAGTTCAATTAATCCCGAAATTTTAGCCGCTGTGATCATTCGTCCTCGATATTGTCTGCTTCACCACTGCGAAACGCTTTTCCTTCGGTGTACGGACCCCAATATGAGAAAGATTCAATAGTGAAAATCTTTCCGGCCCGGATAAACTGTTCTTTCCCTTGGATCTCTTCAGTCGTCCAGAAATTAAGCCATTCCTCAGATCTGTAACCTTCGGGGAGTGATTTAATTTCTTTGTCTGACATCGGCTGAAGATGCAGATTGATTGTGCTTGTTTCTGTATCGCCTGGAACCCAAATGCCGTCTTCCCATGCACCGTCTGAATCTTCTTTCCAGAGAACATAGGGATTTGACTTGCGTTCTACTATTCGGGCAATTTGACTCATTGCCTGACCTCTACATCAATAGCGTTCAGCATTCTAGCCTCATTAACCAGCGGAGTATCTGACCCTTTCATCTCAATCGTTGACTCTGCGTTTTCTGCCAGGTTCAAGGATCGTGACGTTATCCCGTTTTTGATAGTCGTCTGAAGATATTCACCCCATGCTTGCAAAGCCATTTTCTTTCCCATCTTCCCATCGAGGACCGCTTTGCCGAACTTCTCGCCCACTTCAGCGATTTCTTTTTCATGCATATCAACAGAGCGACGAATGAACGGCCTCTCAGGAACATCAAAACTCTTTTTCCCAATGGTAACTTTAAACCCAAACTCATTTCTGACAGCCTTTTCCAATTCTTCTGCTCCAGCTTCGGCCATGATTCCAACGACAACATGGTCCGACCGATCATCAGTCAAAGCTGACATCATATCGTCCCACCCGAAGTCTTTGTCTTCGATCTCAACCGACATAAAACGGCCTGAATTTGGATTTTCTTATTTCGTAAAACTGCCGACCGTAAACCGTTGACAACAGGTTTTGTTCTGCTGTCGGATTATTGACCGGCATAGTTGCTGTACCTGAAACGGACCCGACTGACTCGCTTGAGTCTGTACCTCGACCTGCTGAGACCTGATCCATCATCGCAGCGATGTGAGCCCCTAACAATCTCCGGGCCACTTTGGTCATAGTCCCGAAATTGTTCTCTGAGACCCTGGCCTCGACTTCCTCAATGACCATCGACTGCTCGGCAGAAGAATACACTTCAAAATTCTCCCTCTCCTTCCGGGCGGTCATCAAAACGTCTTCCCAACTTATTGAGTAATCTGTCATCGAGTCTCAGATTGCAGCCATTTTAAAAACAGGTTGGACGCATCGAGATTGGAGACTTTTACCAGCTCTTTAATGTCTTTGCGTTCAACTTTGTAATCTTCGGCCAGGTCATCATATTTCATTGACCGCTTTTGATTTTTTCTCAGCAGAGAATTAATCTCTTCGCGTACAGTTTTGGTTTCAGCCACCCGTTTTTTCTTTTCAGCGGCTTCGGCCTCGGCTTGTTTCTTTTTTGCAGCGGTTTCCTGTGCCTCAGCCAGCTTCTCTTTGGCCTTGGCTACTGCTTTATCTTCCACAACTTCCGGCTCTGGAACTGACTCTGGAACATCCCCTTTCACAATCAATATTCCCTCATCAACAAACCATGAGAACCGCGAGGGTTTATTTCTTCGCGGCTTAGTCAGGGCCAGATATTCCGCATCCGCAATCTCATTATCACCGGGGCTGAACTTTACAAGCTGACGCCCCGATATTGGCAGAGATTCGGGCCGCTTGGTCGTATTTTTAACAATAACCATTTGGCCTCCTTTTAGATTTCGTAGCACTGAGCCATTGCATCGCTGTAGCGGACAACAACGCCGCCGAAGGCTTTGTCTGATGCGAACTGATACGTCAAACCTTTGACCTGCATCGGCATCCAGTACGGCTGCTCATTGACGAAACACTCGATGACATCAGCGTTGTATGGCCACATAATCGCCATGTCGGTCGAACCTGTGCCAGCACCAGCACAATCAGGAATCACGATGATATCACGGATTCCATATGCTTCCTTCTCGCTCATCAAAAAGCCGAGAATTGTGGTGTCAGAATAAGCCTGCCGTGGAGTCTGAGCCAGTTTATCAAACTGAGCCCTTGGCATACCGAGCATGTTGTCATTACCGAACTGCTCGCGGGTGTTGGTTCTGATGGTTGTGACCATCGTTCCGATATCAACCAGAATCTCGTCGGCTGTCTTGTCGGCTCCGTCCCATTCCTCGGCATTTGCCCCACCTGCTGCTGCGGCTGCTGCTGCGTTAGGAACTGAGGTGTGGTTCAGAAATCCTTTCAGACCCCAATCAGAGTCACCGGCCATAAACAGTTTATAGTCCTTTTGCTTGTAACCGCGATCAACCGCTCTCAACTGCTCAGTCGGTAGAGCAACGCCAGCGTAAGCCGCTTCTCTCAGGTCTTGATTGGTGTAGTAATAACCCAATTTCGTATAGACAACCGGGTTTGAGAATTCAGCACCGTGAGCGTTTGCCATCGGCATGTCACCCGCTGCACCGCTTGAGCTCATAACAGCCTCACCGGTTGAATCATACATCCGGTAAGTGATATATTTAACACCCGGTTTGATGGGTTTGGTCGGGACTAATTTCTTCCATAAATCCAATGGTTTATAGAGAGTTTCGAAGCGTCTGCTTTCCAGCTCCTCAAGCTGTCTCTGAAAAATTAATCCTTCGTCTGCGTCTAGACGATCCTGACGCTTGCCGCCGAGATCAGCGATTTCCTGGTCTGATGCATCTTTGTGATAACAGTTCTCAAATCCAGGCTTTGCAAACCCGACCTTCATCCATTCAGCTTCCCTCAATGCTTCCTTGAGGTTTCTGGCTTCACGATCACCGAAATGGTCGCCCTGGGTGATGGCTTCCATCGCGTAGGCATCGGAACGGATCTGATTGAAAAGTCTTTCGTATGTATTCATATCATCTCCTATTCGTGAGTGTGGCCAGCGGCACTAAAAGCCTGGTGCATCATGGCTCCCATTGTGAAATCGACATCAATCGGGATGATCTGTCCGGTTGTGCCTGCTTCAACAAATCGAGCCGGAATTGCAATGGCTTTATCAGTGTCAAGGTCGTTGCGGTACGTGTAGACCGTTGAACTTCCCCCGGTCGTGTGAGTAAAATAAACCAAATCCCCTTTTGCAACCGTGTCGGTGATCAACACAGCGATTCGGCCTTTGATCAGGACTGAACAAGGGTCTTCGTCAGAAATCATCCTGACACCCGTTGAAATAGTCTTTTCCAGGGATTGATTCTTGATCGCGATTCCCCGCAGGTCTTCCCAATCTGATGCTTCAGCCGCCGAGTCCAGTAGTAATACCTGATCATCTGCGGTTCCTTTTGCCAGCACTACTCCGACATCAAAGTCGGTGGCGTGTTCGCTGACATAGGTCTCGACAATGTTATCGAACCCGATCAGCTCACCGGCAGCGTACTTATTGCGATATTCGCTATGGGATGTCTGCATTAGTTCCCCCTCTGTGAGCGAGTTAAAGGATCTTCCCCGTCAGAGCGGGTGCTTGTTTGAGCGTTTTCCAGATTTTCTCTGGACTTGATGACCTTGGCCTGGTGTTCCCAATTCTCGGTCAACTGGTCCCACGCTGCATCCATGTAAGCATCAGAAGAATCGAGCTTGTCTTCTTTCCACTTACCGGTTTTCAGCAGGATGTCCCGTTTGGTGGCCTTGTTCACTTCCTCGAAACTGCCGCCTTCAGCCAGTTCGATTCCGGCCTCTTTCGCCTTGGTCATGATTTCGGCTCTCTCTAAAACAAGAGCATCCATCCTGTCGGCTGAGACCAGACCTTCAGCGGTCTTTTTTGCTTCTTTGTTCTCACTTTCCAGACCGTCAACCTTGGCCTGAAGGGTGTCTTCCCGTTTTGTCGATTCCGTCAGGGCATCAATAAAACGTTTCTCGCGACCGATAAGAGCCTCGACAGAGCCGTTGTGCTCTTCGGGAATCTCCACGGTCATCGCGTCCATTTTGAAAACACCGACTTCAATGGACCCGATTTCGCGTTTGATGATCGTCATAATTTCTTCCTCTTTATGAGATTCGTGAATATCACTGAGGGCTGAATTTGAATCTAGGCGGATAGAACAGCCCTCGCCGGCTCTACCCTGTTTTACCGACGCCAGATGATTGTACTGAATGTTTTTCTGGCGTTTTTGGTACTTTGTTCCCTGAAACTCTCCCTCTTCGTCCATCACATCGCAGGAATACCCGCAGGAAAGTTCAAGGCGTTTATCTTGTAGAATGGATTCAATCACCCCTTTATCGTGAACAGCGAGGGAAGCAACAACAAAGTCACCATCTCTGCGGACGTTCTCGCCGGTTGTACCATGCATGTGTTCTTTGGCATCTTCCGGGGTCAGTAATTTGCCGGGGTGGTTGTAGGTGAACGGCAGCATCTTCAGAGAAGACAGGGAGTCCTCTTTGAATACATCATCGGGGTGGCGTAGTTCGCCCCACTTGTTACCGCTTTGGTCGGAATAATAGAAGACACCGGCCCGGGTGGGTCGGGTTTCGTCGAAGTGTAGAAAGCCGTTGGAATCCTGTCGCCAGGACTTAGCTTGAAATGTGTCGTATCGGGTTTGTTTCACTGATAGTCATCGCTAACCATCTCCGATAATGGGTCCGAATTAAGTTTAAG
>Ga0233437_1004518_pt1 | contig 16254 bp, 16 predicted proteins | sample SI_122_August201_FD_182714 | JGI IMG/M metagenome (GOLD analysis project Ga0233437, IMG submission 182714) | Seawater microbial communities from Saanich Inlet, British Columbia, Canada - SI_122_August2016_200_MG | ecosystem: Environmental > Aquatic > Marine > Inlet | place: Canada: British... | reverse complement strand
GATGTATAAATGAGTTATTGGCAATTAGGGATCGCTTGTCCTATAAAAAACAATTCATTTAAGTTTGGAGCTTATAAGAGTGCTCAACTAAGTGGAGCTTATACATCAGGATTAACTATAGATGTAAATGATGATCTTAGGAATGATTTTGCTGCTGGAGAATATATAGTTGTTGGGCCATCGACTAATACTACAACAACAAATGTTGGCAAGTCTGAATCGGCAAAATTAGCTACTGTAGGTACTGCTCATGTTACTATAACTTCTTCACTAACTTATGACTACTTATCTACTGACGCTATTTCTGGACTAGGTAGACGATCTCCTAGTGGTTGGACTGTAGATAATTATACTAAAAATTGTACAGCTTTAGGAATAAATCATGATGGTAAAAATGACAGATCAGCCTTTAAATGGAGTAAAACTTATCTTGCAGGTGATCTATATGGAGATGTTAAGCAAACTATAACAGCAGGAAATATATTATCTAATACAGTATACAGGTTTGGGATGTATTGTAAGTTTAATATTACTGGAGGGACTCCTACTTTAGATACTACTGTAAAAGAGGATTCTGATAGTAGTTTTATGGCAGGAACAACAGCAAAAAATACCGATGTCAGCACTTATACTTTGTATAGTAGAGTAGGAACTACTAGTAGTAGTTTAGATGGAGCAGGATTAGTAGATGTTTATATCACAGCAGGTACTGCTGCTTGTTCTGGAACTGCTTGGATTGATCAGGTATTCTTAGAACATGCTACAGGAACTGATGATTCTAGTGCAGGTTTTTATACTTTTACAGAATATCCAGAACAAAATTCTGTAACTTGGGCTAGGGTTACTCCTTTAGCTAAAGTTATTATGAGAAATTTTGAGAGAAAAATATATGATGCTTCTGGTTCTGGGGGGAAACAATATCTTTATTCTATTAGGTGTAAATTTGATAACGTGAGTTCCACATTCCATAATAATTTAAAAGAACTAGAGAATAGTATGCTAGAGGGAAGCTTACTAGTTTTTCATCACGATATTCCTAACATTCCACCCGTATTAACTGGGGTTATGGGATTGTCTGGGGAAAAGTGGAACATGTGGGATAAAACTAAAGTATCCTTTGACTTTAATTTTGAGGAAGTACAATAATGATAAGTCCAGCTATAATTTTACTAGATGAAGAGGAAAACGTACCAGTATTATTTGATAACTTATTGAAGTATTCCGATATATTGGCTAATGTTTCTGTGGTGGATTGTGGTAGCACGGATGATACCATAGATGTTGTATTAAGTTATAAAGATAAGTTAGATATTACTTTACAAATAATACCACAAGAAGATGATCTTGCTTTACAAAGAAATATGGCAGGAGATGTTTGTAGAGGAGAATTTATACTAAAAATAGATGCTGATGAAGTAATTGATGGACTTGATCTAGTTGATACTAAAGATTATGATTGTGTATTTTTACCCTTAAGGTATCTTATAAATGATAATAAATATTATATCCCATCAAGAGATGACTATAAACCTAGATTATATAAAAATGAAACTAGAGTTATTGGGTGGTCAGGAAAATTTCATGAAAATTTAATAGGGTATTGTAGTCCTGGTACTATAAATGATAGTGCAATTATTTTTGAGAGAACTTTTATGTTATCGGATGAATTACTAAAAAAGAAAGCTAGAAGATATTTAAGGTTCAGTAAAAAATTTGGTAAATTTGCACATTTTCCTGATAGAGAAAACCATTATATAGAAATGAAGAAAATGTTTATTCTAAATGGAGATATTAAAAAGATATAAGGAGGTATAATATGTTTAATTTTTGGTGGAGAAAACCTAAAATTTTAGGGACATGGAAATTGGAAGAACAATATATACTAAAGGAAGATTGGCAAAAATTGCCTATTATTTGGTCTTATAAATTTATTAATGATACTAGTTGGAATAATGTAGAGAAGGTGGGGAAAATATACCATTGTTTTGGAGGTAATTATATCTACAAAAGGGATTATACAAGCTCTACTTTTCCTTATACTTATATAGAAGAAAAGATTTTTAGCGACAAAGAGACTAACTTAAATTCAAAAACAGTATTTTCATGTTATGTTAATAACAATAAACTAGAGATTATTGGAACCTTACCTTCAGGATTAAAAATAAGGGAAGTATGGGAAAAAGATAATTTCAAAAAAGAAAATGATGATTCTAAACCAATAGGAAAAAATCCATAATGATAGATATAGTTATTCCTGTTCATAATGCTCTTGATTATTTAAAGAAGTGTTTATTTTCTTTAGAAAAATATACAGAAGATTATAGACTTATACTAGTAGATGATGATTCTGATTCTGAAACTAGAAAATTTATGTTAGATTATATACAAAAACATAAAAGTTTTGTTTTATTAACTAACTCTAATCATGAATGGTTTACGAGAACATCAAATCGAGGTTTGCGATTTGCTAGTAGTGAATTTGTAGTATTATTGAATTCTGATACTGAAGTTAGTGATGGTTGGTTAGATGAATTAATAAGAATAATAAAAAAATATCCAAAAGCTGTTTTAGTAGGATCAGATCATAACCCTGAAATAGAATTTGATTATAAGAAAACAGAATATCCAGATTATGTTACAGGACATTGTTGGTTATTAAGAAAAAAATTATTAGTAAAACTTAGATATTTAGATTCTTCTACTTCAGAAGGGATGCATTATAATTCTGATAGATGGTTTTGTTATAAAGCAAATAACTTAAATTATGATACATTAGTATCATATAAATCTCATGTTATTCACCATCAGTGGAAATCTTGGGAACATCAACCAGAAGTGCTAGAAAAGTTAGCAAAAGGTTTATACTCTAAACCTAAAGATTTTGAGGTTTATATTGATAGCGAGACTTATGAAAATGCTTTATTTTCTTCTTTATCTCCTATAGGAGATACTATGAATATAATTCCAGTACTAAAAGCATTTAGAAGAGATAATCCAGATACTGTTGTTACTTTATTATTACAAGATACACAAGCTATGAGGATTATGGAAAATTTGCCTTATGTAGATGAAATAGTTTATGAAGATGTTGGAAAATTTGGAAGTGAATATTTTCAATCAGATGTTTATAAATTAAAAAGTGAGTACATAAAAAATAAAGAATTTAATTTATCTTTTTGTTTTGATCCTCATTGGGCTGCTGATTATGGTTTTGATTTAAATATTAATATAACAGAAGCTTATGCTAAATTATTTGGAATAATTATTGATGAAAATAAACCAACATTATTTTTAGATAAAAAAGAAGAAAAAGAAGCTAGAAAATTATTACCTAAAGGAACCGATAAATGGGTTATAGTAAGTCCTCATTCTAGAAGTAATGTTATTTTAAATAAGGGTGATTTTTCTGGAAATAAAACTTGGCTTAAAGAGAGATGGGATGCTGTAATAGATGAAGTATTATATGATCATCCTGATTGGAAAATAGTTGTTATAGGAGATTCAAGGAATAATAAAAATGATTATGTTACAGATAGAGAAGGTGTTGTGTTTTTGTATGGAGAGAATATAAGACATATAGCATCACTAATAAAGGATAGTGTTATGACAGTCACTGTAGATAATGCTATTAATCATATTTGTCATGCATTTAATACAAGAGAGGTGTTAATTTATCCAGAAATTTTACCATTAAATTGGTGCAGTCCAGTTCAGTCAGAAAATGCATATGTAATTTATAATAGACCTTCATCTATTACTATAGATGAGGTTCTTAAGGGTATTAATGAAGTTAGTAGGAGAAATTTTAATGAAAAAGCTGAATATATTATCAATTACAATTAGTGAAAGTATTGGAGCACAAGCTTATTATCGTTTTATACAAGCCAATAAAGAATTGGTTAATAAAAATTTAATAGAGTTTAGATATACTCCAGAATACAGGAATGATTTTATTGATTGGGCTGATATTGTATTAATGCAAAGAATTCCTTTTTATACTAATATTTCCGTAGAAAGGGAAGATGGAGAAATAACAACAGAGACAGAAAATTATGCTTTATCTGCTGTAGATTATATTAAGAAAACTGGAAAGATTTTAATTATGGATTTTGATGATAATATTTTTGAAATAACTAAGGATAATCCTTGTATTGAAAGTATTGAAAATTTATCAACTTTAGATATTACTAATAAAATTCTTCCATATCTTGATGGAATAACTGTTACTAGTAAATTTTTAAAGGACAAACTAAAAGATAAAGTATCTTGTCCTATAAAAATATTACCTAACTCAATTAAAGTAGAGAATTGGAATTTTCTTAAAAAATCTAATGATAGAATAACTATAGGGTGGGAAGGTGGACAATCTCATGAAAAGAATTTGGATATACTCTACAATGTTATTCCTGCTATAAGGGATAAATATGATAATGTAGATTTTGTTTTTTTCGGTTATGTTCCTAATTTTGATTATTTTGATAGGAATTTTGAACTTATTCCAAATGATAATGGATTTGTAGCTTTTAAGGTAGAATTAACAGAAGAAGAAGAGAAAAGTTTTAATATAGATACAGATTTATTAGAATATGATAAATCAGTCTATGCTAGAAAACATACATCTTTTGCTGATTATAGAAAAACTATAAATGATCTTAATTTTGATATAGGAATATATCCTTTACAAGATAATAATTTTAGTAAAGGGAAATCGGATTTAAAATATTTACAATACAGTATGTTGAATATTCCTACAATATCTTCTGATATCGGAGTTGTTGAGGAAGATTATACTTTAGTAGTTAAAAATAATTCAGAAGAATGGATAAATGCTTTATCTACATTGATAGATGATAATTACTACAGAGAAGAGTTGGGAAGAAAATCTAGGGAACATGTTATAAATACTAGAAGTATAGAAAAAACTTGTATGGATTGGTATAATTTTTATTGTGATACTTATACTAATAGTATTAAAAACAGAAAAAAATTGGGAAAAAATAAAGTAAGTGTAATTTTACCTGTATATAATTGGGAAGATGCTATTACTCTAACATTAAGATCAGTCATGAACCAAGATTATGATAATTTTGAATTAATAGTCGTGGATGATGGATCAGTAGATAATACATTTGATGTGTGTAGTAATTTTTTATCTAGTTATGATAACGTAAAGATAATTAGGGTAGATGAAAATTCTGGAGTTAGTAATGCTAGAAATGTAGGAATAAATAATTCTGATGGTGATTATATAACTTTTATTGATCAAGATGAATTATATCACCAAGGAAGGATAGCTAGACTAGCTAGATATTTGGATGATAATAAAGATAAGGATATGGTATTTTGTCATTCTATTGCTGAATTGTTGAGGTGGAAAAATAATAAAAAAGAATATGATATAGTTTCTGCCAAACCTTTTAATACTATGATGAATGGAGAAATATTTATAGATGATAAAAATTTTGTTTCTCCTACGGAAGTTATGATAAGAAAAAATGAAGATTGTATCTTTAATACTGATTTAGGTTTTGGTAAAGAAGATCAGGATTTATGGATCAGAATTATGAAATCTAGAGATAATAATATAGGTACTGTTCCTAGAATATTATGCACTAGAAGAATTCATTCTGAAAATGCTTTACAAGTTATGGATAGTGTTCAATCTCAGTCTTGGAAAGATTTAGATAAAAATTATAGAATAAAAGAATTTACTAATGTTCCATACTTCTTAAAGGGAACTGAAGAAGGAGAAGATTATGGATATAAGTATAACGTATCTCTTATAATTTTAAATAAAGATGATACTGATGGTGTATTTGATTTACTAAAATCTATAGAGGAAGATATTTCTTTTGAAGTTATTGTAGTAGATCATTACTCAAAAGATACTTCAATTAATGAAGTAATAGATAACAATAAATATGATATTAATGTTTTAACTATGCGAAGTGGTGAAAATGTAGCTTTAGCTAGGAATATAGGATTAAATATTAGTAGAGGTAAATATGTTTATTTTTTTGAGTCTACTTATAGATTAACAAAAAATTTACTAACAAATTTATTTAACATTGCAGAAAAAGATTATTCTGTAGGTATAATTGCTCCTACAATGATTAATGGGAATGATGTTCCTCAAGATGTATCTTTGGTTAAAAATAAAGATAATAAGATTGAAAGTGTAGCTTATAATTATACTGAGGGGGAAGATAATCTATATCAGGTTTTTAAAGCCTCTGGATTAATCAGAAGTAGAGTATTTGAAGTTACTGGATTTTATGATAATAAATATAGATATAAATCTGAAGATATAGATTTTTGTGATAGATTAAGCGAGAATGGCTATAGAGTTATTATGAATACTGGAGTTAAAATAATTAGGCTTGATAAATCTAAAAATGTTATGGCAAGTAATTTTTCTGATATAAAAATAAAAAAGAAAAAAAAGAGTGATAATAAAAAAGTAAGCTCACTTATAGGTTATTAGGAGAAGATATGAATAGAAAAATAGAAAAAGGTATGCCAGAAAGAAAAAGACCTTTTAAAAGTGGTCTTGAGAAAATTAAGAATTATAATCTACTTAAAGAATACTCACTAAAACCTGTTGTTCAGGCTAAAAAACAAAGTAAAAAACTTTGGGGATTTTTAGATGGCAAAAAAACAATCTTAGGAGTGTTAATAACTGCTGGAGGATTAGGTATGACTCAAGTCCCTATATTGAACTTTTTGTCTACCGAGGTTATAACTGCTGGTGCAGGAATGACTATAGGAGGTCTTGGTTTTAAATTTAAAAAAGGTGAACATAAAAAAGTAGTTGGACTACTTTTAAAGTTAATTAAAAAGAAATAAACAAACAAAAAGGAGTGATTTATTATGGCAGCTACTGTTGAATGGGTAGTTAAAACTGGGGCATCTCCTGGTACTTGGTATCCTGCTACTAGTGGCGAAGTTGGTAACTTAGATTTTTATGGATCGGATATGCCAAACGCTGCTGCTAACTATTATGTTTTATACCCTGTTAGGCTTCCAAGTTCTGGAGAAGATTATACTTATAGTTATGAAAAATATGTGACTATCAGAGCGAGAGGTACTTATACTAGAATAAATAATGTAAGATTTTGGATGTCTAGTTATAGTTTTCCGACAGGAGTAACACTGAGAGCAGCAAATAGAGCAACTAATGATACTGGAGCAGTAATTAGTTATGCTACTCCTCTAGGAGTAACAACTACTTCTGCGAGTTACCAACCAGGGGAAACCCCTGGAAATACTAAAACTGTTAGTACAAAATGGGATTCAGAAGGAGAAGCAAAGGTACTAAATACTAATGGTGGTGCTGAGGATATTACTGGTTCTGGCTCTTATGGTAATTTTGTAAAAATGCAATTGTGGACAGATACTAATGCTACAACCACAGATGCTATGGCAGCGATGACGATGTACGTAAAATATGATGAAGTATAATTAATAACAATACTCACTACAATACAATGGAGTAGATTTATATGAAAATACTTTTAGCTTGTAATCATTTATTTGAGAATACGGGAAGTGAAATCTTTTTAAGTACAATCTATGATTTTATGAAAAAGAAAGATCAAGATGTTACTTTGTATTCTAGGTTTTCCAAGAATAATAATAAACTTAGAATGAGTAATTATGACATAGCTTTGTGTTTTCATAATATATGTGCTATGGAAATTAGGTTAAATTTTCCAAAATTGCCTATAGTTTTTTTATCTAATGGAGTATTACCTTTTTTAGAAAAACCTCCATATGTTGATATTAATACATCTATGTATCTAGCAGTTAGCGAAGAAGTATATGATTTTCTAAGAAAATTTGATGTAGATAACATAAAATTATTTAGAAACTGTATTGATAGCGAAAAATTTTATTCTTATAGTGATATTAACACAATACCAAAAAAAGCACTAATTATTAGCAATAGAATCACTGATGATAAGGCAAATATAATAAGAAAGTCTTGTAGTAATCTTGGTATATCTTGTAAGTTTGTGGGGAAGAAATTCGGAGAAGTTAGTCAATCAGATGTACCTAATTTAATAAATAATTCTGATATTGTTTTTTCTTTAGGTAGGGGTGTAATAGAAACTTTAATGTGTGAGAGAGTTCCTATAATTTATGATTATAATGGTGGTGATGGTGTAGTTAATTTAAGTAATGTAAAAGAATTAATGAAGCATAATTTTTCTGGAAGATTTTTAAATAAAAATTTTACAGTAAGTGAATTAACTAAAGAAATAAGTAGTTATAGTACTGATAATGTTAAAGATTTAAGAAATTTTGCAGTAAATAGTTTCGATGCTAGTAAAAATATAGATAAATTGATTAAATTATTTAGTAGTATAGCTTCTACTGAAATAGAAAATATGGATGTAGATAACTTAGTTTTACTAGATAATATAATGGCTTCTTTAGATGAGGCTTCTTATTATTCAAAAATATTGGAGTACTAATTATGAGATTTACATGGAGAGCAGTTTTTGAGGATAATACTGTTATTTCTCAAACAACAAAAACAGATAAAGATATCCCTTTTAACGCAGTTATAGAAAAAGAAAAAGAATCTGATCTTGTTTGGTTAAGCTATATTGATAGTAAAGATAAGATTAAAATTGCAGTAAACTTAAAGACATTTAATATTCTATTAAATGAAGTATCTATGTTTCCTAGCAATTTTGATGCTACAGTTATAAATAATGTTAGACCTATTATTTTTAGGCGTAATGAGATGTGGACAGGTGGGGGAGATACAGGACAAAAAATATTAATGTATGCTATAGGTATGCAAGCAACTACTAAAGACGAAGAAAATATACAATGTCAATTTCATCTTTATCCTGAAGATGGTACAGATGAAGTTAACGTTGTGTTTGGTATAAATATGGGAGATTATATTAAGCTTTAAACTAAAAAAAGAATACAATCACTTTTTAGGAGTGTGATATTATGGCAGATTTCAAATGGTTAGGTGGTGCAGGAACTCCAGCTTCAGTAGCAGCCACAGATAAAATTCAATTAGCAGGGAGTGCTCATACTTTGGCTCCAATGCAAATATATTCATTTAATGATAAAACTACACAAAGATTAGCTGGAGGAACTGCTGGAGATAGTTTCCCTAATCTTAAATGGTACGACACTAACGGTTGTTATGTAGCTGCTGAAGGATCAGAGACTGCTCTTACTAGTGTAGCTAGTACAGAAGTTACTTTGAAAATAAAATATTGGGATACTTCGAGTACTCAGATTAGAAATGCTAGATTTGATGCTTATGGAAGTACTACTGCAAGTGCTCCAGGTGGTGGAAGTTTGGATTTATTTGCTTTTGAGCTAACAGACACTGATTGGAGTTATTTAAATTTTGCAAGTGCAACTACTATTGTAGGAACTACAGCAGTTGCTAGTACCATAAGTGCTGCTAGAATAAATTCTATAGGAGATGATTTAAGATTCTCTACTGGTAATTACATGAATGATGCCGAGCACATGGGTAAGAGTTTGACTTTGGATGGTTCAACTCAATATGCTTATAGAGCAAATAATGAGGCATTGACTATTGGTTATGACGATTTTATGATCTCCTTTTGGGTTAAACAAGATGTTAATGAGACTGCTTACTTTATTACAACATCTAATGGAGCAGGTTATCAAGTTATTACACAAACTAATTTACGATTAGTGCTGATAGGTGGTGGGACTACCGAATCAAGTTTTACAGGTTTCACTTTTCCCGCTGGTGAATGGGTTCATGTGGCAATTATTGGGGATAGAACAGGAAATGCTTATGCTTTTAAAAATGGGGTATGGGTTAGCACTAAAAGTATTTCAGCAAAAGACGGTTATAATTTAGTTAATAATACAAATTATTATTTAGGTTCTAATATTGGAGCAAATAATCATTTAGATGGTCAATTTGATAAAGTAAGACCTTTGTTTAAATTTGGCACAAATGGATTATATGTAACTGGCACACCTGGTGCAGGAACATTTGAGATTAAGATAGGTGACACAAACGGAGATGCACTCTATGATGAAACAGTAATAGGATTTGCGGATTCACCTGTTGGCTTGATACCTGATATGTATAAGAGTCCTTATGAGAGCTTGACTAATCTTGGTTATGCTACATTGGATGATGCGGATAGGACTGAAAGACATGATGGATCAGGTAGTGTTACGGGATTAGTAGTTGATGAATGGTATTTCTTTGATCAAGGAACTGGCGGCCACGATTTATCTGGCTGTGCAACTTTAACAGCAGATGGAGTATTTCAAGCATCTCAAACAACTGGAACTATTTCTAGTGGTGATGCAAGTGATTTTATTAAAAGAATAGGTCTAGTAGCTGAATATTCATTTAATGAATCTGGAACACCTGCTACACTGGCAGACAACACCTCTAATGGGTTAGACCTTACTACTAGTGGTAGTCCTAGTATGTCAGCTAATTATATGATATAAACATGGTTGGGAAAATTGGCAGAAAAATTTAACAGATGGAGGTGTAATATAATATGCCAAAAAATAGAGAATTAATAATAGATAAAACTGGTACAATTATTGGATGGTGGAAACCATACCAAACTTCGGGAACTCAAGTATTATGTGAAGCTCAATATGATTCTAATAATTTAATTAAACTACATCATGCCTCAAATGCTTTTGTTCTCACTTACAAAGCAGGTGGAGTATCAGTTACTGCTTCTACAGCAGCAACAGTAACAGCAGGGACAAATTATTTTCTAGCTGCTAGATGGGATAAAAATAAAGGTGATGGAACTAATTATTTAAAAGTTAATTGGAATTATAGTACAGGAACTGGAGTTTCTACTACTAAATTAGGATATATGGAAGATGTAAAATCTACTATCCAATATGGTGCAGATAATTCACAAGCAAATCAAGCAGATGGTAATCTATATTTACGTATATATGATTTCTGGATTCCATCAGCAACATCTGATGCTACTACGGCAGGTTTATCTGGTGATTATTGTTTAGCTGGATTGTATGCTTCTGGTTCTGGATTAGATAAAGAAAATTTAGGAATAGATGAACATGTACTATTTGAACTAATAAATGAGTAAAGGAGAAGATATTTATGAGTGGGCCAATTACGCATAAAGCTACAATGGAAAAAATGATTGGAGTATCTAGAGTCCATATGCCTGTATTTTGGACTGTTGGAGGCTATTTAGATAATATAGAAGCTGATACGAATAATAACTTAACATCTCATGGAGCAGATTTAACAAAAAGTCCTAAAGATTATGGGCTATTGTTTACTCATGTTATTCCAACTATGGAATTAATTAAATCTAAATTAGAAGAAGAAGAAAGTGATGGAGTTCTTATCCGAAGATTGTGTCATTATTGTGAAGATTCTCTTACTGTTGGACAAATTTGTGGGCTAGAATTTTGGGGTAGTATAGATGATAGAGTAGATATCGCTAGTGAATTAGTTAGTGGCAAGAAAAACCTACACAATAATGATATATCCTTTTCTTCTAGTTTTGATAATTTAGTAGAAAGACATAAAAGCATTATGAATATAGTATACAGTAGATACTACAAAGACGCTAAGAAATGGGGAAGGATTATTACACCCAGAGAAGTAACAAATATGACTAGAGTTGCTGTCGTGAATGGAGCTAATCTTGCAGCAAGTTGGTTATTCTATGCTTGGAATGAAGCAGGTTGTCCTGAGATACAAAAGAATTTTATTTTTAGAGACTTTAGAAATAAATTTTTTGACAGAAAACCGAAAAAGGGTAGTGTGGTGTAAGTGGGTAGTGCAAAAATAAAAGAACTTTATGAATTAAGAAATAAAGTTGTGGAAGCGGAAAAGGAAAAAGATTACCTGATAGCACGACTAAAAGATAGCAGAGATCGCTTTAAATTTTTAGCGGATATAGCTTTTGAACCAATTGTCATGCACCAAATGGGTAAAGTATTTATTGCTAATAAACCTTTTTGTGATCTTGTAGGATATGATTTAGAAGATGTGATGAATATGGATGCTTTTGATTTTCTAACTCCACAAGAAAAAGGAATAGTTAAGAAGAGAATAGAAGAAGGGGTAGAATATTATTCTACTACTTTGTTAAGAGGAGATGGCTCTCTTGTTGATGTTAAAGTGAGGGCCAGAGAAGTTTCTGGAAATGGTATTGGAATGATGCGAATTGTAACTCTAACTGAAAATGGTGATTAATGATGGGTGCTGTAACAGATGATAACACAGGAAAGTTGTTTGATAAGATATTAGATGAACTAGAGAGTTTGTCTAAGGGGAGAGAGGATGACAGAAAAATACTTAATAAACTTGTTGGTAATGTTAGTTTAGTTAGTAAAGATTTAGAAACTATGAATAGTAAAGTTACTGAACATCATGAATTTATTAATGGTAATGGTAAGGAAGGAGCAAAAATAGAGTTAAATAATTTAAATACATATATGAAAGATTGTAAGACCGAAAAAACAGAAGAAATTAAAGAAAAAAAATCCTACAGTAGAAAAATTAATCTAGCTCTAGTTGTTATGGTTGGTGGATTTATTTTAAATTTTATTTTTTGGTATATAACTACTGGAGGGCCTAAGTAATGTTAGAGTATATTTTATCGGGGATATTGTTTGGTACAGCATTTATATGTAATGCTTTGATGGATCAGATAAAGAGGGTTTCTGGAAATAAGATGAAATTTTTTGAATGGATAAGAACAAAATATCCAAATTTTTATAAGTGGCTTGTTAGTGATTACACAAATAAAGATAATTATTTATTCAATCTAAATGGATGGCATACTCTAAAGGGAATAATGTTTTTATTTATAGGGATAGGGATAATTTTATTAAATTGGGAAATAGGAATAACCTATTTTCTATGTTGGGCAATACTTTTTAATATTCCATATAAACTTATTGGGATTAAAAAATAATACAATACAATGAGGTGATTTAAGTGGGACTTTTGGGAATTAAAACTTTCAGCAACTTCTCCGCAATTTTAACAGAAGATGCTACTAATACAACTTTAACAGTAAGTGCTGCTGATGCTGTTATATTAGATACTTGGGCTAGTCATTTTGGTTCAGGCGAATGTAGACTTCTGGTAGGTAATTTTGCTACCTATGACAGTATATTTTATGCATTTGAAACATTCTTAGTTACCTCAATTGATACAGGAACTGGAATTATAACTGTACCAGCTTTATCAGGTGAAGCAAACTATACAACTGCTAAAGCAAGTCGTATATGGATTAATCTTGTTTATGGTGGTTCAGGAGAAATGTATGGGTCGGGAGGATGGACTGAAACAAATGTAAACACTTATAAAGATTTTAGTGATGTTAAAACTGGTAGTCAGAGTCATCGAATCAAAGCAACAAATAATGGTGGAGATTATGAATCTGCTTATGTGGTTACTGCTGGTGAAAATTATTATTATTCATATTGGGTAAAAACAGATGTGGCTGGTTATCAGACTTATTCAATAATTTATGATAATACTGGAACTGCTAATATTTTAGTTTTACCTGCTGCTTACACCAACCCAACAACCTGGAAAAATTATAGCAGTGTTTTTGAAACTCCTGCTTCTTGTGTTAGTATTGATATTCAATTATTTGTAGAAACCAGTGGTGATGTAATTAATTATGATAATCTTATACTTATACAAATACCTAATTCTGATAGTGGTTTTGAATCAGCAGACCCTACTTCTAATTGGACAGATGTTAGTTCTCCTACAGTAACGGCAGATGCTTCTAATCAAAAATATGGAGCTAAATGCCTAAAAATAACAGATTCTGATTCTAGTAATTATACTTACAGAGAATTTACATTAATTAATGGCGAATATTATACATTTAAAATATCTTCTAAGGTGGTTGCAGGAGATACAAATAATATAGTTTTATCTGATGCCACATCTAAAACTTTAACTTCTACTTCTGATTCCTACGAAGAAAAAAGTTATACATTTAAAGCTTCAACTACAACATTACGAATAGCTTTTTATGGGGCAGCAACTGCGGATATTATTTATATAGATGATTTAAGTCTTATGCCTATTAGGAAATTTGATCCTTCAACTAATTCTGCTGCTCAATCTTATTTAGGATTAGCTGATCAGACTACTATGGCAACCCATACTTTTAATATTGGACTAACGGGAAGAGGTAGAGTACAAGGATCATATTCGAATATTAAATTTAAAATTACTTTAGACAGTATATAATAACATATAATCATCAATGCAATGGTGATTAATTAAATATCCGTAAGGAGGGAATACAATTCTGAATTATGGCTAATCTTATCTTAAATCCTTCTTTTGAAACTGTATCAGCAGGGCCTGATTGGGATAATTGGGCTGAGGATGATCAGGGCGGTCAACAAGCAGACGAGACCAGTATAACATATTCTGGTAGTCATGCTGTAAAATTGATATGTACTGATGTGGGGGAAAATGCTTGGGTGTACCAAGACATTTCTGTAAGTGATGAAGTATATTATACTTTAACATTTTATACTAGAGGTGATGGTACATATTCTGGACGATACAGAATTCAAGATATTACAGGAACTCCATCAGATATACAATCAGAAACTAATACTGGAATAACTGGAACTAATTATACTAAAGTTACTAAAGTATTTAAAACTCCTGTTAGTTGTGATACTATAAGAATATTTTTTATATCACAATCTACTGCTACAGGTGCGTACGCATATTTCGACTCAGCATCTCTTGAGTTAGGTATCACAAAAGAAATTTCTTCTACTACAAGATTAGCTAATCTAGATAACAATAAATCTATTAAATCTACCGCTAAATTTATTAATATTTATTACTCTGAAATTGGTGGTTTTTCTGAGATAGCGGAAGCAAAAACAAAATCTATAAATAGTATTGTTAGACTATTTTCTGTTCAACCAAATGATAGGTGGGGATATACAGAAATAGCTGAACCAAAAACAAAAACTATTAATTCGACAGCTAAGTTTTGGACTAGAGTAATTGATGTAGAAATAAAATTAATTGATTCAGAATCTAGATTGATTAGTTCTTATATTAAATCTATTAAATCCACAACACAATTATATCAAGATGTTTTTAATGAGCGTTGGGGATATACAGAAATAGCTGAACCAAAAACAAAAACTATTAATTCGACAGCTAAGTTTTGGACTAGAATAATTGGTGATACTTATACCAAAACAATAAATAGTACTGCTAGATTTTATGTGTATAACTCAAATACTAATGATGGATACATAGAAGTATATGACACTTACACTAAAGATTCTATTAGTTCAACTGCTAGATTTGTTGATGTATACATAAAAAGTATAGAGTCTAATCCTAGATTGGTTGATGTATTCATAAAAAGTATACATAGTACTGCTTTATTCCTGCAACTAGGTGTGAATGATACTTATACCAAAACAATAAATAGTACTGCTAGATTATTTGGAATTTTTCCAGAAACAATCAAAGCAACTGCTAAATTATGGTATAATACTGTACTGGATATAGAATCTACTTCCCGTTTAGTGGATACACTAATTAAATCTATTAAATCAACAGCTAAGTTATGGTATATTCCAATAAATTCTATAAATAGTACTGCGAAATTTGTAGAGTATAATGTAGAATTAGATGCAATAAACTCAACTGCTAGATTGACTACATTAACTGAAAGTACTTCTAATCAGTTCATGACTTTTTATGCATTAAGCAATCAAACTACTTGGACTGAAGGAACTCCTGTCATATCTGGAGTAGAGCAAAGTAAGCCTTGTATTCCAGTCAAGAATATGCCAAATTTTAATGTAGATATGAATATAATTCATAACAGGAAGCAAAATTGCTTATCTACTTATCATACAGATGAATTCAACCAAGGTGTGAAGTATCCTAATTCTACTTGGGAATTTGATGGTAATTCTTATAATCTTGCTAATATTATGTGGTCTTTATTTCAAAATGGAGCAGGAGAAAATTCTGATTATCTTAAGATATTTAAAGCTTATACTTCTTCTAACATCGAGACTAGTTTAACATTATTAAGAAAAGTTTATGATCTTTCTTTTGTTACTCAGAAATATCAAAGAATTATAGGAGCAGTTTGTAAAACATTAGTTTTGAGTCATGAAAGCGGAGGATTACTTAATGCTAGTGCTGAATTTGTTGGTAATGATTTTGAGTCTGATTATAACCTCTTAGGAGAT
>Ga0233437_1004516_pt1 | contig 16257 bp, 10 predicted proteins | sample SI_122_August201_FD_182714 | JGI IMG/M metagenome (GOLD analysis project Ga0233437, IMG submission 182714) | Seawater microbial communities from Saanich Inlet, British Columbia, Canada - SI_122_August2016_200_MG | ecosystem: Environmental > Aquatic > Marine > Inlet | place: Canada: British... | reverse complement strand
CTTTCTATATTTGAAGCATTCAAACAGGCGGATGGTTCCACAACCAGAAAGTATGGTGGTACCGGACTGGGCTTATCGATAAGTAAAAAAATATCGGTACAGATGAAAGGGAATGTCTGGGCTGAAAGTAACGAAAAAAAAGGGAGCACCTTTCATTTCACCGCATGGTTTTACAAAACTGAAGAAAAAAAGACCAAAAGGCATACCCCTGTTTCACTTACCGGCAAAAACATATTAATTGTTGACGATAATCAAACGAATCTAAAAATCCTGTCATACAATTTGAAGTCAATTGGTATGAAAACTATTGAACTGACAATGGCTAATGAAGTCATACCCCTACTAGAAAATTCTTTAGAAAGTGAAGCGTTAATCGATCTTTGTATTTTTGATATCCAAATGCCCGAAATAAGCGGCTACGACTTAGCCAGGCAAGTCCGCAGCTCAAAACTCAATTTCTCGACACTTCCTCTTATCGCATTGTCATCCTTGATGGGAAATGAAGCCAAAAAATGTGAAGAAGTCGGGTTTACGGGATTTTTAAGTAAGCCCGTTCGAAAAGAAAAATTGTATCAGATGCTGGAGCGAGTTTTATCTGACCAAAAACAAGACGTTGAAGAATATAAAATCAAAACACAGTATTCAATTCGGGAAGAGGTGAAACATGGCTTGCATATTCTTTTAGCGGAAGATAATCCGACAAATCAAAAACTGGCAAAGCTTATGTTGACAAAAGCAGGATATAATATCGAATTAGCCAATAACGGACGAGAAGCGGTAGAAAAATTTGTTGCCGCTCCAAACAGTTTTGATTTAATATTCATGGATATCCAGATGCCTGAGCTGGATGGTAAAGAAGCGACTGCCAAAATCAGAAAAAAAGGATTTAACACAATTCCAATTATAGCCATGACTGCTCATGCAATGAAGGGAGACAGGGAATCCTGTCTTGACGCCGGAATGAATGATTATATTACCAAACCGATTAATAGAAAAGCTGTTTTTGATATTCTTGAAAAGTGGATTCTAAAAAAAATAGTTAAATAAAATCTGCTATTTTAAATAGCGCGTAACTCATTTTCCCAGATCCCATTTATACATAGATACCCAACTGTCGGATAAGACTTTTCAAACCCGAGTTTTTGAAATATAAATATAGACTCTATAATCAATAACCCTAATTGATCATTTACGCTTATGAAAACACTCGTCGAATTTATTAATGAAAAACAGGCAGACTTTAATTATGCATCCGGGGAATTTTCGAGATTGTTGAATGATATTGGAATTGCTTCAAAATTTGTTCATCGCGAAGTGAACAAGGCTGGTTTAGCAGATATCATGGGTTATGAAGGTACCCAAAATGTACAAGGAGAAGACCAGAAAAAACTGGATGTATTTGCCAACAAAGCATTTATTAAAGCCCTCAAACATGGTGGACAGTGCTGTGCTATTGCATCAGAAGAAAACGATGAGTTGGTGACTTTTAACAATGAAACTTCCAATAAAGGAAAATATGTTGTGGCCATTGACCCGTTGGATGGAAGTTCGAACATTGAAGTGAATGTTTCTATTGGAACTGTTTTTTCGATTTTTAGAAGAAAATCAGAAATAGGCCAGCAGGGAACTGTTGAAGACCTACTTCAGCCAGGTACAGAAATGGTAGCTGCCGGTTATGTGATTTATGGATCTTCAACGATGCTGGTATATACTACCGGTAATGGTGTCAATGGATTTACACTCGATACATCAGTAGGCCTGTTTTTACTATCACATCAGGATATTAAAATTCCCGAAGGCGGTAGTATTTACTCTATCAATGTCGCCAATTATATTTATTTCCCCGATGGCATAAAAGAATATATCAACTATTGTCAGGAAGATGATCCCAAAACATTAAGGCCTTACAAAACCAGGTATATTGGATCATTGGTAGCTGATTTTCATAGAAACCTGCTACTGGGAGGGATATATTTATATCCCGGTACCAAAAAAAATCCGAACGGGAAATTGAGGTTATTATATGAATGTAATCCTGTCGCGTTTATAGCTGAACAAGCGGGGGGTAGTGCCTCTGATGGTTTCAAAAGAACCCTGGAGATTCAACCCGATGCTTTGCATCAAAGAACTCCGTTCATTGTAGGATCCGAACATATGGTAAAGAAGGCAGAGTATTTTATGAGTAATTTTTCAAAGGATTTTAACTTCATAGAAAGAACGAATCTTTGAAGTCAGTTGACATGATCTGTTTTTTATTGATGGTTAAATTGTACTTTGGTGGAAACGAAATCTGGAAAGAAGACAGGGTGATTACTTACCTTATCTATCATTTTTTAATAAAGGGGATATATCTTATCGAGGAACCATAAAATTTTCCAGTACTTCGATTTCAACCTCACACTCGGGAAAATTTGATTTGATTTGAGAAGCTAAGTCAACTATTGCTTCTGAAGGAGTTGTTTGATAGACAATACGATTCAGTCGGATATAACGTTTAGATTCTGTCAGGCTAAATTGATTTTTAACCAGGTCTGCATTATTCATATCTTTAAATTTAATAATTACAGTACCGGTTAAGATCCCATACTGATTCGTTCTCTCATTCAGTACAACTGGCAAGGTTTTAGTGTTCGCATCCAATTGAGATTGACCGGATTTGAAAATTATATGTCTTCCTTTAGCTTGAATAACATCCTGTTCAATAACAGCATGTTTTCCCGACACAATTGATTGACTTTGAGAAACGATTTTCTCGACTTTAACTACCTGCTGCTTTTGGGCTGACAAAACCTCCGGTAAAAAAACATAATTTCCATTTTGAGAATGAAAGGATTTTCCTTTGTTTAAATTTGATAGGGTGTTCTTTCGTTTCAATTCCTGTTTTTTACTCACCTCCTTTGAATTAGCGAAAATCGGCTGAGTACAATTACTTAACAAAACAACAACTGATAACCAATAAATTATTTTATACATATTTACCTTTTATTCTTTTATTTTATTTAAATTCAATTAGTGACCATTAACTTTCATTGACCAGGAATCAAATGTCCCTGATGTCACAGCATCTGCATCAACCACTTTAATCGTCCATGTTCCATTGGAGGTTTCACCATAAAAAGCATTAGAAGTTAAAACCATATTAGTCAGATCATCTGAAGACGAAAATCCATTGCGGGCGTTGAGAAGAATGCTTTTAGTACCAGCCGGAGATGTTAACTCTATTCCCAGGTCACCCACATAGTTATGTGATACAGAAATTTTAATTTGAACAGTTTCAATGGTTAAGGTAGTCCCAAAAACTATGGTATCATTAGCACCACTAATATTATTATCATCGATAGTCCCATCTGTAATTCCGCCGTCGGCCACCCAGGCGGTTTCAACAAAAGTACCCAGACTATTCAGGGTATAGCCACTGGCGGCAGCCACCGCCGCATCTACATCTAGTTGTCCAAATCCATACCAGTTATGAAATTCATGACCGGCGCCATTGGTAACCCAGGTATCTTCGACGGTATATTGTCCTCCACTTAAACTAACAGTTACCTTTCCATGATTTACCGTTAACGGGGTTTTAGCAGCAGTAGTAATCAAAATATGCTTGACATCCCGCCAGGTTAAATTTGAGTTGGCGTTTAACATTAAAGCGATGGCACCACTCAGAACCGGTGCGGCTGAGGAGGTTCCATTGAAAGTGGCTGTGTAATCACAATTGGGGTTTAAACCATTGGTATTATCTTCCAGCTCATTTTCCGGACTATCACTGGTATTGCTATATCCTTTACTGCAACCTGATTGATCAGTGGTGACCATGGCCGGTTCATCAAGAGTCGGCGTTGTAGATGATGACCATCCTAAATTCGCATCATACCCATATTCTCCCCCGGGTGCGCTAATTAACAAATTAGATCCAGCGGTGGAGTAACTGGATTTTTCTCCTTTTGCGTTGGTGGCGCCCACCACAATAATATAGGGTAAAGCTGATTCAGGGTCCATATTCGAATTTTGGCAGGAAACACCAATGGCATTGGCACTATCACACTCGCCATCAACACTACTGGTTATGTCTTTAAAACCATTCCCAGCGGATTTAACATAGATCCCCCCTTTACCGCCTCTTAAATTAGTCACACCATCTAAATATTGTGCTTCTACCGAAGAAGTTACCATAAAATCATCGGTATTAGTGTATCCAAAACTTAGATTAAAAATATCAACATCGCTGGAATTAGGGGAGGATATTGACCCTCCAATAGCGTTAATATAATTAGTAGTACCCTGGGTTTGTAAAAAATTGAATCCTTTTAATTCAGCCTCAGCCGCCACCCCTCTACCACCCAGACTATTATCTGCCGCTGCAATCAAGCCGGCGACGCTGGTACCGTGATCGCCATCATCATCTTCATTATTGGTCGGATTGGTATCACTGTATAAATAATCCCAGGAACCCCCGGAAATTACGTTGGGTGATAAATCTTCATGGCCAAGCTCCATCCCGGTATCGACCACCGCCACTATCACACCATCACCTTTATTGCCGCCGTTATAGGTGGTGGCCTGATTAATATCCTCACCACTGGTACCAGCTGTGCTAGAAAATGCCTTTTGTCCGGTATTGACTAAATGCCATTGATAAGTGGTTAAATCTTTATTGGTTGCTGTTGCAGTTTCGGATTTGCTAGAACTATCATCATCCCCACTGATACAAGCAGTTAAAATGAATAGTAAAAACAAACTGCCGAACAGAAGCAGGGACATTCTGTATATAATGATTGATGATGTCATCTTATTAATTTGATTTGTGAAGTTATTACCTTTTTAAACTCGATATATTAATAAAGCTAAAACTATAGTGTATTAAACATTGTTAATTAAAGCACCTAATGTCTGAGCGATACTTTGACTTCGCTCAGCATACTGATAGGCATAACATAATTGAAAATTGTATTCGTTTAAAATACCTTCTTAATTGATATTGTGACAAGCAGTAAAACTTTGAAAGCTTGAAACATCATACTGGAAATTACTTTGATTTTAAAATTCTCATAACTTAAGATGTCTTAATTGTGAGAATAGATGATATGAAGCTATTGATTATTGGCTTCATTTAAACTATTAAAAACCTAATTGAAATTTTAAAAAAATCGCTTTAATATTGGAAAAAAGAAGTTACTATTTAGTAAAAATTCGTCCCCAAAGGAGACGGTATTGTCTTAGCCCCAGAGGGGCATATCACATTCTTGAAGGATTTTGTGTTTCTGTGATTGAATTTCAATATCTCTGTTTTTTCCGTGTATTCAGTGTGGTCCGTGGTTAAATACTCCTGCTGGACAGATCCGCGATGCACACTCGGAATTGATTCCCTTTTCTACTTACAGATTAAACTATTTAATGATAGAAAAGATGTAAAATAGTTTAAAATGAGATCATCTATGCAAGACTTAAAAACCAGAGATCCGGAAATTGCAGGTTTAACTAGTAGTGAATCAAAACGAGTGCAATCTACTCTTAACCTTATTGCAGCTGAAAATCATCCACCTCTGAATGTTTTGGAGGCTCAAGGTTCAATTTTTATGGGGAAGGTTATCGAGGGGTATCCAGGTAATAGATATCATTCCGGTTGCCAATTTGCTGATGAAGTTGAGAATCTGGCCATAGAACGTTGTCAACAACTGTTTAAGGCTGAAGCTGTCAATGTCCAACCCCATAGCGGCACATCTGCCAATCTGGCTGTATATTTTGCTGTATTAGATATCGGTGATAAAATCCTTTCCATGAACCTGCAGCATGGTGGACATCTATCCCACGGTCACCAGGCTTCAATCACTAGTCGTTGTTTTCAATTTGAGCACTATGGTGTTAATCCGGAAACAGAGTTAATTGATTATGATGCGATGGCAACCATCGCTGCCAGATTTCAGCCCAGAATGATTGTCGCCGGAGCCAGTTCCTATCCACGATTAATCGACTATGAAAAAATCTACCATATCGCAAAAAAGCACAAGGCTTTTTTTATGGTCGATATGGCACATATCGCTGGTTTAGTTGCTTCTCAGGTTATTCCCAGCCCCGTCCCATTTGCCGATTTTGTTACATTCACCTGTTATAAAACCTTAATAGGTTGCAGAGGCGGTGTGATCATCGCAAAGGAAAAATACAGTAAAGCCATCAACCGTTCTATCTTTCCTGGTTGTCAGGGGACCAGCGGCGTTAATCAGATTGCTGCCAAAGCGGTTACTTTTCAAAACGCATTACAACCGGACTTCAAAAAAATTCAACTAAATACATTGAAAAATGCTAATGTTTTAGCCCACGAACTTGCTGGTAAAGGATACCACCTTGTATCTGGTGGTACAGATAATCATCAGGTTTTAATCGATTTGGCCGATCGATCGATATCAGGGCAACTGGCAGAAACCACTCTTGAAAAAGCAGATATTTTATGTAATCGAAATGTTACCCCCAAAGATGCATTAACACCGGGTTCAGTCAGTGGTATCCGATTAGGAACAGCTGCTTTAACGACCAGAGGATTTAAAGAAAATGAATTCAAACAAGTCGCCCACTTAATTGATACTGCCATTCGTCATTCCCATAATTCCAGTCAACAAAAAACTGTTAAAGATAAGGTTTCGGAATTATGTCATTTGTTTCCGGTTTATGATGTTTAGCATTGAGAATTTCTTTCCTGAACGTTCTTCACCTTGCTTGACATTGTCAAAATAAAAATGATATTTCTTCATTACAATTAAACAGTAATTCCGTATTTTAGAGATTAAATTAATAAAGTTGGGCGTCTCTTGAATTAAAAAGTAATCTAACACCAATCTGACACCCAGAACTATGGAAAATAAAAGTAAAATTGAAAGCATTGGTGTAAAACTGCCTGAAAGATGTGTGACCACCCGCGACATCATCTCTAAATTAAAAATCTTCAACCCTCCAAATCTGGAACGAATTTCTGGTATAAAAGAAAGACGATTCTGTGCAGAAAATGAAGATTCCTATACCCTGGCCGTTGATGCGGTTAAAGATTGTTTATCCCGTTCAAAATATAAACCTGAAGCCATTGATATGGTGGTTTGTTGCTCAATTTCCAGGAATAAAGATGGATTAACAACGGTATTCGAACCCCCACTTTCATTATTCATCAAAGAAAACATTGGTGCACCTAAAGCACTTAATTTTGATATTGCCAATGCCTGTGCCGGGATGTTGACGGGGATTTACATTGTTGACAGTTTCATCAAACAAGGAATTATTAAAACAGGGTTGGTTGTCAGTGGAGAATACATTTCAAATTTAAGTGAGACAGCCGTTAATCGAATCCGAACAGCAACCAGTAGTCAGCTTGCTTCTTTAACACTGGGAGATGCTGGTGCTGCTATAGTGATGGAAAAAACAGATCAAAGTGATTCACAAGCATTAAAGGTATCTGGTTTTACGACTTTCAGCCATTACAATAATCTTTGTATTGGTCGACAATGTCACACTTCGCCGGGCGGGATTATGAATACCAAACGGCGTAAACTCCACAGTGCTGCCATATTAGAACTACCCAAAATATTAAAAGCAGCTTTATTAGATAGCAATCTCTCTTTTAGCCAAATTGATTATTTTATCCCACACCAGACATCAATTACTGCAATCAAGGTGGGTATGCAGAAAATGGTCAAAAAATTAAAGGGATCTCCCGGAGAGACGGTCACAAACTTAGAACGTTTTGGAAATACAGCTTCAACTTCCCATATTTTAGCACTTCACAGATATCTGCAGGAAAAGCGAATTAAAAAAGGCAGTAATATATTAATGACTGCACTTGCTTCCGGCCTAGTAATTGGTTGCGTCATTTTTTCAATTAAGGATTTGATATTAACCTATGGGAACACTAATTGAGACTGTGGCAATAGCCACACCTTCCTACAATCAAATTGGTGTCCAGCATAACTCTACTAAACTGGCGGCCGACGCTGCAATCCATAGCATCCAAAAAGCCAATCTGAATCCGGAGCAAATTGAAATATTAATTAATACCGGCATCTATCGAACAGATAATATCGGAGAACCGGCCATGGCGGCCGTTATTCAGGATCTGATTAAAGCACATCCTTTTGGAATAAAGAAAAAACGTCTCCCCCCCAAAAACCAAACCTTCTCTTTTGATTTAATGAATGGTGGTTGTGGTTTTATTAATGCCATTCAACTCATCGATGGCTTGATGAATTCTGGTTCCTTGCACAAAGGTATCATTGTGACTGCTGATGTCGAACCCAGACCCGGTTTTTCAGAAGGATATAGTTTTGCTCCAATCGCTGCCGCTCTGATATTAAAGCCGGGAAAAAAAAATCAGGGTTTTATACAATTTGGAAGTGATACCTACCTTGAATACAAAGATCGTTTCACCGGACAACTTGTTTTTTCAAAATCCCGGCAGAAAAGCTTGCTAATTCTCGACCAAACCGAAACATACCTGGATGCCTGTATTCGATGTTCAAATGAATCGATTAACAAGTTCCTGGAAACGAACAAGCTGAATATCAATGACATAGATCTGATTATTCCCTCCCAAACCCCCCAAGGTTTACCGGATGCCTTGAACCAAATTTCCGCTTTAGAAGGAAAAGTAGTTATTGCCAACACGGATCTTGGAGAGTTACACACTGCAGGACCAGCTTTCGCACTTGAGAAAATATGGAGCAGCCAGCAATATAATAAAGCTCAAAATATATTATTCGTTACAGTTAGTGCTGGTATCACCACCGCAGTGGCGCTTTACAGGAAATAAAAGACCACTTCGACTATGCTCAGTGTGCAGAGTTTGCAATAGGTTCAATCAGACTCCAGAATTAAATCACTTTGAAGACAGTTTTTCCTGTGCCTGCCTTAATAGTTCAAATCCTTTATCCATACTAATTTCTGGAAAATAGCCTAGTTCCTGATTGGCTTTAGCTGGATCATACCAGTGGGCTTTAGAGAGTTGGCGTATAATCAGGCGGGTTAAACGCGGTTCTCCTCTCAAACGAAATATCTGGTAAATCTTCTCCAGTAGAAATCCAATCGGATAGGCAATAGAAACAGGAATATGTTTATCGAGTGGTGCTTGCCCACCAGTCGCCAGAATTTGATTAATCAGTTTTTTTATCGGCCAGGGTTCCTGATTCGTTATAAAATATACCTTACCAGCTACCGGGCTTCCGGCAGACAGTTTTTCCATCGCTAATAAATGCGCCTTGGCCGCATTATCAATAAACACTGTATCGACCAGGTTTTCCCCATTTCCAATGATCTTCAACTTACCTTCTTTGCTCGACTGCACAATCCGAGGCATTAGATGTGGATCACCGGGTCCCCAAATAAGGTGTGGACGAAGCGAAACGACTGCCAGCTCTTGGCTGTTAGCGTTCAAAACAAATTGTTCAGCTTCCGCCTTTGTGGCCTGATAATGTGAATAATATCGATCTGGATAGGGAGTACTTTCATCAATACCTTCATGATCATGACCATCAAAGACAACACTGGGAGAACTGGTATAAACAAGCTTTTCAATGCCATGTTTCAGACAGGAATTAACGATATTTTTAGATCCAATGACATTGGCTTGGTAAAAATCCTGAAAAGCCCCATGCAGACCAACCTTTGCAGCCACGTGAAACACAACATCACACCCTCCAACGGCTTCTTCAACCGATTCTAAATCCTGCAAATTACCACATACGGATGTCACCCCTAAATCAACAAGCTCCGGATAAAGCTTACGGGAAAAACTACTTACTTCAATGCCACTATTAAGCAACAAAGTAATAATCCGCTTTCCCAGGAATCCACCACCACCAGTTACAAGAACTCTCATAAGATTTTCCCCGCTGCCCATTTACCTAATTTTTCCCTGTTAATTTTGGCATTATGTCTAATATCAACAGGGAAATTCTTATAAAATAAAATTATCTTGATCGCTTTGCAAATCTTATAATTTAAAGTCAGTTCAAGCAGTTCATTTTGCAATTGTTTTTGTTGTTTTTTACCCAAAGATTTTTCTGTTTCAATGATGATAACCGGTTTTTGAGTCTTCCCAATCGTTACACCCACCAAAGCAGAGCGATAAACAGCAGGATGATTATTAAAAATCGTTTCTAGGGGGATGGTAAACAAAGTTTCCATTTCAGTGATAATCCTTTGGGATTTTCTTCCACAAAACCAAATTTGACCATCTTTGTCCTGATAAGCGAGGTCTCCCATTCGATGATAAACCTGATTCGTTTTCAAATTCCTAATTTTATTCAAACGGTTCGCATCATCACGATTCAGATATCGCTCTGTCACCTGAGGGCCGGAAACCACCACTTCACCAATTTCTCCGTTTTTCAGAATCAGACGATTGTTCCAGGAATCAATAGGATCATCTGTTATCTTAATGATAAATACTTCAATCCCTTCCACCGGACATCCGATAAAAATACCTTTTCCTTCACCGTTCGGTTTTAACGCCGCTTTGATAATTTTATGACTCCCGACCGAAGTTACCGGCAAGGCCTCAGTAGCGCCATAGGGAGTAAAAACCTGGGTTTCCTCTTTCAATAACTCACTAAATTCCTGCAGCGTTTTTACCGGAACTGGTGCCCCAGCTGAAATAACGCGTCTTAAAGACTTCAATTTTACTTTCTTTCTTAAACCGGTTTTCGTAATCCGCCGGATCAATGCCGGTGAACCAAACAAATTTGTTATTTCAAACTGTTCAATGGTACTGAAAATGTGGTCAGGATTAACCCTGGCTGGTCGGGTGAAGTCCATAACAGGAATCACTGAAACCATATCCAGGGCCGGGGCAATGAGTCCGAAAAGTGGAAAAGTACAAAGATCTATTTCATCGTTTTTAAGATCATAGGTATTTTTTAAAGCATCAATCATCGCTGAAAAATTTTGGTGAGTAAACACTGCCCCTTTTGGTGGTCCCGTACTGCCACTGGTAAAAATGATGGCAGCTGTATCGGAGGCGGGTCTTCCCGAAAATTCATCCCGCGTAGATTTATCACCTTTCTTTTTGATGTCGTCCAGGCTGTTTCGGCAAAACAGATTTTTACCCCCAACCGTTATGATATGTTTTAATTTACCCCGTTCCCAACCTAGAATGACACGGGCAAGATGCGCCTTAAAACTCCCGATAAAAGCATCCGGTGCTGTTTCTTTGAGACACTGCTTCAGACTCCTTAAACCCATTCCAGGGTCTATCAGAATGGGAATCGCACCCACCTTAAAAAGCGCGAAAACCAGAACAAAAAACGCAAAGGAGGGTGTCACCATCAGAACCACTTTCGTACCGTGATTAACCCCTTCTGCAAGCAGCCCTTTTGCCAGCAGGTTGCACTGATCATTTAGATTTTTATAGGTATGGCTTGTATATATAAATTGCCCAAGACGTTTCTTTTTAGTCGGGGCATATATGGCGATATTATCCGGTTTTTCTAAAGCCAACCGCTTTAAATGGGCTAAAACATTGTTATCAGTTGACACAGCTTGGCCTTTTTTTAATTTGGGTTTGATAATAAAAACTGTTTAATCAATGGTGTGATCTCCTCATGAGCATCTTCCAACAAATAGTGACCGGCATCACTAAAACGGTGAACAGAGGCCTGGGGGAGATAATGCTGCCATTTTGAGAGAAAATGATCATCAAACACAAAGTCTTTGGCACCCCATAAGATCAGTGTTGGAATGGTTAAAAACTTGGAAAGATTATTTTGAGTATTGGTAACGATATCATAACCATCATCTGAGGTTATTAAAGGAATGCCTTGAACAAATTTAAGAACTGCCAGGCGATTATGCCAGTTATTGTAAGGGGCCAAATAGGCTTGTCTGACATCTCCCGGCATTCGATGTCGGTGACAACATAAACGAACCGCACCTCTGGAAAATGCGTTCAGACCCTGAACTAAAAATGCCCCGATTTTATAATCACGGCACAAACTAAGCACAAAAGGAACTGATTTGTTTTCCGGAAGATGAAACGCAGCTGTATTTGTAATAATGAGACGACTGATCTTTTCCGGATTCCTGACCGCAAAGCCCATCCCGATCATGCCACCCCAATCATGGAGAACCAGGGTGATTTTCCTGTCCAGGCTCAGGTGATCAACTAATTGCTCCAAATCCTCAATTCTCTGCTTTAGAGTAAAAGAATACGCATCTTCTCCAGGTTTATCAGACAATCCGCAACCAATATGATCCGGTGCAATGACATGATAGTCGTTTTTTAGTGCAGATATCAGATGCCGATAGTAAAATGACCAAGTGGGATTACCATGCAGCATCAACACGGGGTCGCCTTTTCCTACATCAATGTAGTGGTATTTTAGTCCCTGGATGTTTAAAAAGTGACTTTTAAACGGATAAAGCAATTGATTAACCATAAAAACACAGCCATATACCAGAATTTTCAATAAAAGTGATAAAATAATCTGTGTTTAACTATCATCACTACCACCAAAAGTATATGTCATTTCAAAAACAATGCGATCATTATAACCCCACTCTTCTTTGAAAAAACTGCCTTCTGCGCCTGTAAAGGTTTGAAATTTAAGACTAGTTTTTAAGCGATCTGTCGCTTCCCAATTCATGGTGACATCATGAATTTCTCCATCATCTTCCGTATTAGCGATAAAAGCTATTCTGGCATTAAAAAAGCTTGTAAACTCCAGTGTCATTGTTGCAATCCAACCATGCATTCTGCTACGAATTTCTTTAGAGCTTTCATATTCATTATCCGGTTTTTCTTTGCTTATATCTTCATCCGTATAATCCAGTGTAATGATGACGTTCTCCAGTAAGAGGATCATTCCATAGATATAGGAAGTATATTCATCATCTTTATCTTCTCCCCGATTCAGTTGTGTCAAGGCTTCAGCATGAAATTCCGCTTTTTCATAGACCGTTGAAAAACCGGCACAAGTATTTGTCACGGGGATATGCACGATGTAGTATATATTAGAACCATCATCCTGCTCTTCAGTTTTTAACACCGGATAGGGCGACACACCTTGGAAATAAGATATGTAAATATCCATCCCGAAATCAGTTGTTAGTTCCAGTTTAGTGAAATATTGATCGGATGGGTTGGGATATACATATTCATAGTCAGAACCAGATTCAAATTCAGACTTAGCCTCTCTTCTATTTCGAATAATCGTATTTGACGACGGGGTCCAACGTGATTTCAAACTCGGATATTTGGAAGGGGTAAACCAGGGAAAATAGGCGATACTGAAATCAATATCAGAAATAGGTACATTGGCTGATAATACCCATAGTCCTAACTGCCGGGGGTATAAAGGATCATTCCAATCAACCGGTGATATCCGGTCAACCGGAGAAAAATTTGTTGAAATACCGTTTTTAAACACTTTTTTCCCGATAGTTGTACTTAAAGTACCAGGTTCATAGAGCCAATATAACTCATCAATTTCATGATTACGCCTTCTTCTTTCCTGCTCATCAAAAGAGTCTGTCATACCCAGATAGGTATCTTCCTGTGTCCCAAAAGTAAACCATCCTGAGGTCGTAAAACGGTGCTTTCCGCGTTCTACTGTCGTTTCATAGGACAAGGTTTCTTCAAAAACTCTTAAATCATTGTCTTTAAATTCCTCTTCTTCCTTGGTTTCGGTTGGCACCTTTTCTGAATACCCCATAGCTTTATAGGTAAATTCCATATTAAGATTGGCAACCGCATCATCCATAAATTTTTCAAACCCTTTTTTCCTTACTTTTTTAGGTTTGATTGTTGTATCAAAATCGTCAAAATCACTAAAATCTCTATCAAAACTGTCACCGAATATATCAATAGAATAGGAACATATCAGTGTTATCATCAATGAAAAGATAACCAGATGATAACGAAACAAACGAGAAATAATTGGCATTTTTTCTCCCGGTAAAAATTTAGTCAATAATCGTTAGCCAAAAACGATCATTTTGATACCTCAGTCACAGGACCCGATATCATTTTTTGCTGGTATAAAATAGAGATGGCGATCGGTGTTAAAATCAAGTCCGCTAAAAACGCAAAAATAATTACCAAACCAGACAAGATTCCAAAATAAGTAATCGGTAAAAAGTTAGATTGGCTGAGTACAAAAAACCCGACAACTAACGCCACCGATGATGCAAATACAGGTTTGATCTCGGATTGAATAACGCTTTCAATAACAACTGGCAAGGTTTGGTAAGTACTAAAAGCCTGACGAAATCGGGTCATTAAATGAATGGTATCATCCACAGCCACGCCGATACTGATTACCGCAATCATTGTGGTTCCGGTATTTAGGGGGATATTAAAGTGACCCATCACTCCAAAAATCATTAATATGGGTACTGCATTTGGTATTAATGACACTAATCCCAATTTAATATTGCGAAACAAAATAGAAATCAGCATAAAAATAAATAGAAACATAAAAGACAGAGATTTAACCAAACCGAAAGCCATTGAATCTGCAGCCCTGAGCAATAAAATATTTTCACCGGTCAATAGATATGATATCTTATTTTTATAATGCTTTGAAATGTATAATTCCAGCTTATCGAGAACTTTTTTTAGCTCATAAGATGATGAGATACTGTGCCTGACAATGATATTGGCTTTATCATATTCATAGTTTACATAGCGATCCAGGTCATTGCTATGAAACAACAGTAAATGTTCGGCAATGACGTCAGGAGAGTCAGGAATAACATAGTGCTCTTTTTTACCCAGATTGTTTTCCCGCTCAATCAGAGCTACATGATCCGCCAAAGATAAAGAAAAATCGAAGCCGCTTTCAGATTTCAGATAATGTTGAATATCTAATATTATTTTAAGGTATTCAGGATTTTTAAAAGCTTCCGGTCTATCAGCCGTCAACACCAGATAAAAAATTTCAGATCCGGCAATATCCTGGTTCAATTCACCACTTCTAAGACGAATAGGAGCACTTTTTTTAAAATAGCCAATAAGGTTATTATCAATTTTAACCGATGGGATACCCGTGCTGAAAAGACCAACAATGAGAACACTTAGAAAAATTACTATCTTCTGATAATCCAATATAATACGACATAATAATTTTGGTAAAACATGATAGATAAGGTTTCCTAAATGCCGGGATGGTTGCGGTTTGATTCTGTTGCCAAAAAACCGGAGATAAATCGGTATCAGTGATACCGTAATCAGAAAATTAGCAGCGATTCCGAATGAAGCAACAATTCCAAATTGCTTTAACAGTCCAATATCATTAAATGCAATTGAGAGACACCCCAGAAAGGTAGTGATACCAGTTAATACAATCGCATTTCCAACCTGAGGTGCTAAAAAAGCAATAGCCTCAAATCTATTTAGGCCTTTTTCCAAGCCTTCAAAATACTCCGATATAATGTGGATATCTTCAGTGCAACCAAGTGTCAGCAACATCGGCGGAACAATGGCAGTCAATATATTAATCGGGATTCCAACCATACCCATAAATCCCAATGTCCATAAAATACTGATTCCGCCTGTTAAGATCGGAATGATAGCGCCATTGAAGTTTCTTAGTATTAATACCAACACAATAGCAATAACAACTACAGCCAGGGGAATTAAGGTGGATAGATCACTTAATATACTCTTACTAATCAGATCACGGCGGTAAGGGGTTCCAATTTGAAATACCCTATCAACTTTTCCATCGAGAGTGTTAACCGCTGCTTCAATGTCACCGGCAACCCGCATATTAAAGTCTCTTTCATTTTGTGTGTTTTCGACTAAAATATTAATGACAGTTACAGCCCCATTTTTACTGATCAAATTTTCTAACAGCAAGGGGTTATGAATGGCATTTTCTTTGATTTTTTTCAAATCGGCCGGTTCATCTTCATCCGGTACATAGTGAATCAGAGGATCAATTTCCAATGTCCCACTGGAACCATTAAAACTCCGGGCATTGAAAAGGCCATCAATTCTTACCACCCCCTGAATATCTTCCAGTAAATAAAAAACAGTTTCTATGTTTGTTAGAGTTTTGTGAGAAAAAATATTTGAATCGCGGATATAAATGACTGAAATATTATCAGTAATAAATTCAGTTTTTGTTTTTTGGTAGTCGAAATAATCTTTATTGGTTCGAATAATCATTCCATCTATAGAAGCATCCAATTCTGTTTTTTCAAATACCTGAAAAATAAAAAAAATAGAAATTGATAACAAACTTATCAGGACAATAACAGGATGATTCCTACACCAGATAATAA
>Ga0233437_1004515_pt1 | contig 16261 bp, 17 predicted proteins | sample SI_122_August201_FD_182714 | JGI IMG/M metagenome (GOLD analysis project Ga0233437, IMG submission 182714) | Seawater microbial communities from Saanich Inlet, British Columbia, Canada - SI_122_August2016_200_MG | ecosystem: Environmental > Aquatic > Marine > Inlet | place: Canada: British... | reverse complement strand
CAAGTGTTTCCCATAGATGAAAAGGAAACACGTTGCTGTGTTTCCCATAGATGAAAAGGAAACGCGTTGCTGTGGCATTCTGTCAGCAAAATGTCCGGTCTTTAAGGACTTTTGCGGACAGTTTAGGCCAAGTTATTTTTGTACGACAACGTGTTTCTTTGATAGGCGACGTGTTTTTTTAACGCTGATGAGAAACACTCGACAAATTAGAAACACTTGGATCCCTGAGTGAACTTAAGAAAACCATCCATCACATTGAGAGATGAGCCACTTGCTTGAAGTCGTCAATCTGGTAAAATCCTATGGGGCTGTGGAAGCGGTGAAAGACGTGAGCTTTGAGGTAGACAAAGGGACGTGTTTCGGTCTGCTGGGTCCCAACGGCGCCGGAAAAACCACCACCATCGAGGTGATTGAAAACGTCATCTCTCCCACTTCCGGGACCGTGCTCTACAAAGGCGAACCCCGCAGTGCTTCTTTTAACGAGGAGGTAGGCATTCAGTTCCAGGAAACCGCTCTTCTGGCATTTATGACCGTGCGGGAAACCCTGAAGACGTTTCAAAGTCTTTACGAAGAGAGCAATAACCTGGCAGAGCTGATCGAAATGTGCCATCTGGCTGAGTTTCAGGATCAATACAATGATCGCATCTCCGGGGGTCAGAAACAGCGGTTCCTGCTGGCGCTGGCACTGATCAACCAACCGGATCTGCTCTTTCTGGATGAGCCCTCCACCGGTCTCGATCCTCAAGCGAGACGCAACCTGTGGGAGATCGTGGAAAAGATCAAGGCTGATGGAAAAACCATTATCCTGACCACTCACTATATGGAAGAGGCCGAGTACCTGTGCGATGAGGTTGCCATCATGGACAGCGGGCGTATCATTGCCCGCGGCGCCCCCGACGAGTTGATCCGGAAACACGGTGGTGAAAAATCGGTCAGTTTGCCCCGGGGGGTGCTGAACGGAAAGATGGATAAACTCCCGTTTCAGTCCCGTGGTTCACAAGAGCGCGTGGAGCTGCTGACGGGTGATGTCAATGCCTGTCTGCAATCACTAATTCATGAAAATATTGACTTAAGCGATCTGACCGTTAATGTGCAGAATCTGGAATCCGTTTTTCTGAATTTGACCGGTCGACAACTAAGGGAATGAAATGAACTTCAAACGACTGTGGGCGATATTCAGAGCCAGAAACCATGAATTTTTCCGGGACCGAGCGGCGTTCGGCTGGAATTTTGTCTTCCCTTTTCTGATTGTGGGCGGATTCATCCTCATGTTCGGCGGCGACGCCCGCAATCAGTACAAAGTGGGAATCTTCCCGGTAAAAAGCGAGACTTTTTCCGTTGCAGCAGTGGACATCCCAGCGCGTTTCAAAGAGACCCGGTACCTGCAATTCATTGGATTTGAGAGTGAGCAGGAGGCCCTCAAAAAGCTCAATCATCACAAAATCGATTTTCTGGTGAAGGCCGGCTCACCCAAAAACGAATACTGGGTCAGCGAAACGTCTCCCAAGGGCTATATCGTGGAGCAGCTATTCACCAAGAGCCTGGTGCCTGCACATCTAGAACCGCAAGCAAAACGCCGGAAAATCATGGGATTCGAGATCCGTTATGTAGACTGGCTCTTTCCCGGTATTCTGGCGATGAACATGATGTTCAGTGCCCTTTATGGTGTCGGTTATACGGTGGTCCGCTACCGGAAAAACGGGGTTCTGAAAAGGCTCAAGGCGACCCCTCTGAGCGCCGTCGAGTACCTCAGTGCCCAGATGCTGTCCAGAATATTTCTGCTGATGTTCACCACGGTGATTGTCTGGACTGGTTGCGACCTGGTGTTCTCCTTCAGAACGGTCGGATCCTATTTCAATATTTTTGTTATCTTTTTTCTGGGCAGCCTCAGCCTGACGTCCCTCGGGCTGATCATCGCTTCCCGCGGAACCAGCGAAGAATTCAGTTCCGGCATCCTGAACTTCATCTCCTGGCCGATGATGTTTCTCTCCGAGGTCTGGTTTTCCCTGGAAGGGGCCCCGGCATGGATCAAAACAGTCTCCCAGGTGTTTCCGCTGACCCACATGCTGACAGCGACACGCAAAGTCATGAACGACGGGGCTTCGTTGACCGACGTCAGTTACGAACTCAGTGCCATGATGATTATGACAGCGGTTTGCCTGGTCATCGGCGCCTCGCTGTTTTCATGGACACGGTAGGTTTTGTCAAAACCAAGCAGCCTTTAAGGGATCGTTCAAATCTGGAGAATCATAGCATGTCAAAAATCGCATCCAAAGACCATATGAGGCAGGAGATCCGCTACCTGCTGGACGCTTTCAGGACGTTTGCCTTCTGGAAAACCATCATCCTGATGATCATCGGCAGCCTGATCATATCCGTGACCGTCAATGGCCTGCTGATCCCTAACAGCTTTTTCGATGGCGGGATCAATGGCCTCTCTTTGATGGTCTACTATCTGTTTGGAGCGCCGTCTCTGGGGGTGATCTATTTTCTCTTCAACATCCCGATTTTCCTGACCGGTTGGCGCGCCATGTCGCTGAAATTCATATTTGTATCACTGGTCGGGGTGTTTATCTTCTCCTTTGCGTTGAACCTGCTGCAGGGAATTCAGATTTCCATCAAGGATCCAATCATGGTGGCGATTCTGGCAGGCATCATGAAAGGCTTTGGAACCGGCATTTATCTCCGGGTTGGGGGCTCCTTCGGCGGCCTCGACATCGTCGCGACGGTTCTTAAAAAGAAATTCTCCATCCCCATGGGCAACACCTTTATTTTCATCAACGCCACCACACTGATCGGCGCCTATCTCATCTATGATCTCAACATCGCCCTCTATACAGGAATTTTTATGTTTGTCGACGGGACGGTCATCGAAAAAGTTCAGACCGGATTTTCCCAGAGAAAGACCGTTTTCATCGTCAGCGAAAAACCGGATCAAATCGCTGAACAGGTTATAAAGCGCCTGGACCGCGGCGTGACCTTTTTCAAATCGTCCGGTGGCTGGTCCCATCAGGAAAAAAAAGTGATCTATACCGTGATCAATATGATTGAGCTGGGCCGTTTGAAGGAGATGCTATTCGACATTGATCCGGATGCTTTCGTGGCCATCAGCAACACTTCGGAAGTGATCGGCAAGCGATTTTTGAGTTGGGAGGATGAGGGATTCACACCGCCCAGGAAAAATAAATCCCCTCAGACAGCAGGGTCGGAAAATCAACCTGTCTGATAAATCAGTTTTCCGTTTTGCCGGTGATATCACTGGCAAAAAATCAGTTATCCGATTGAACTGTGCATCTCAATTTAAAAAAAAAACTTGATATATTCGTTTTTATGATTAAAATAGAGCGAACAGATATTCCACAGGAACTCCCCGTTCAGAATCACTATCAGATAAAGGAGTCATGAAATTTACCAATGCAAGCGAAATTGACATGCTCATCCTGAAGATCGAGCAGAGCCTTGAGGAGCACGCTCAGTGGGTAAAGCTCTGGCATTCCAAAGCCATTTGTGACCGCCCTTTTCCTGATATTTACCTGGATACAAACGCCTCTGATACATGCGATTTCAGTGAATGGTTTCAGAGCCAACAATCTGCTGAGTGGCTTCATCAACTTGACTATGACGCCATTACAGCCGTCCACAATACCGTGCATGAAGAGGCGGTGATCCTGTCGCAGAAAATCATGTCCAAGGAGGAGATCACTGAAAAAGATTATTACCGCTTCATGAACAGCGAGTGGAATTTTTCCCACCAGCTGCAGACATTGAAAGACAAGATTTCCCGGCTGCAGATATCGTTTGACCCCTTAACCGGCATTTTTAATCGCCAAGCAATGATGCCGATCCTGCTCCAGGAACATGCCTACGTGGGCCGTGACCAAAAGGCCTGCTGTCTGGCGATGGCGGATCTGGATCATTTTAAGAAGGTCAACGACACACACGGCCACCCGGCCGGGGATAAAGTACTAAAAGCGGTGGCCAGTTTTTTCAGGACCAACCTCCGCCCCTACGATGCGCTTTTTCGTTATGGTGGAGAGGAATTTCTCTTCTGCCTGCCAAATACCGATATCAAATCGGGATCCAAACTGCTGAACCGGTTACGAATAGACCTGAAAAAATGCCCGATTCAGATCAAGCAGGGCGAGGTGATATCCGTCTCCATCTCCATGGGCATCATGCAGATGCAGGCTGAGCAGCCGGTGGATGAGGCGATCGACAATGCAGATGCAGCCTTGTACGAAGCCAAGAAAGGCGGCCGCAACCGCGTCTCGGAATACAAACCCTAGCAGAAATCCAGTCACCGTTCCCCAAAGATATCGAAGGCAGGTGGTTGTTGCGAATCATGATACCTTCGACTCCCGAATAATGGTGAATAGTTACCAAAATAATCCAGGCAAGTCAGGTGGAGATATAATGAAATTAGACGAGATTGAGGCGATATTCTGGGATTTTGATGGGGTGATCGCCGACTCGGTTGACGTTAAAACACGGGCCTTTGAGGAGATGTTCACCCCTTATGGAGAGGCTGTTCTGAAGCAGGTGATCGAGTATCATCGGCAGCACGGTGGCATCAGCCGTGTTGAAAAGATTGACCACTATTATCGCCATTTTATAGGTCAGCCGCTCTCAGCAGACGAACTGGAAGAGAAGTGCCTGATCTATTCAGGACTCGTCAAGCAGAAGGTTGTCGATGCTGCCTTGATTCCCGGCGCAGAAGAGACATTGGTGCACCTTCACGGGCAGATTCCGATGTTCGTTATCTCCGGAACGCCCCAGGCTGAGCTGATTGAGATCTCCGAGCGCAGAAATCTGAGCCGCTATTTCCGTCGTATCCTGGGATCCCCCATCCATAAAGCAGAACATGTAGAGAGCCTGCTGCACGAGTTTGACCTGGACCGTACCCGCTGTTTTTTTGTCGGGGACGCGCTGACGGATTTAAAGGCTGCAGAAGAAACAGGTACCCATTTCATCGGCATCCAGGGTATGGTTCCCTTTCCCGACGGCTTAACCGTGCTTGAGGACTGTACCGGGATCATCGAGGCCCTGCAAGCCATGTAAAGATCAACTGCTGCTGGCCGATTGACGGTAGAAGTAGCGTTTGAGCATGTCCTGGGGAATGAAGTTGAAGAGCCTGACCACGATGAAGACCACCAAGAGCATAAAAAGCATCCGACCCCAGAGGATGCCTGAAACATGGCCGCCGATGACGATCATCAGCAGGGTGTCTTCGATGATGCTGTGAAACAGTCCGAGCACGGTAAAGGACATGAAGATATCCCGGGGCGTCAATCTCCCCGATTTCGCCTCCTGGATGATCAGCCCGCCACCATAACTGATTCCCATGGTCATGCCGATGATCGTCAGCGGAGCAGCGTTTTTGCTCATGCCCATCAGCCGCAGGACAGGTCCTAGAATCCAGGTCAGGGCCGCTGTAATTTTCAGACGATTCATGACCTTCATGATCACGATCAGGGCAGTAATGATCAGAAAAATGGTGAAGAGGGTGCGGATCTCCCCCAGGGCCCACTCTCCCCAACCCAGATGCGTCACAGACTGACTCCAGAGAGAGACGTTGGCCGACTGCAGCAAGCCGGTATTCTGGTACACCTGGCAGAGTATCCAGCCTAGAAAAAAAGCCCCAACCAGCCGCAGGGGGGCCATCACCCGAAACCGCGGTCCTGACTTCTGCGCGATGCGCAGCTCAATGGGCAGCGCGTGCGCCACCAGCATCATTGTGGCCAGGACGGTCACCTGGGCTACCGTCAGATGGGCCTCCGGAGCCAGTGACGAGAAGACAACCATGGCCGCATAGAGATTGGTCAGCATGGCTGTCGCCCACACCACCCCCATGCTCCCTGGCAGACCCACCAGTTCCATGACCGGCCCCAGCCAGCCACCGATGTGGTAGATCATGCCGGATTCATTGAGCAGCCTGGTCAGGATACTGACGGGAATGATGATTTTAAAGAGCTCTAAACTGGTCCTGGATGACTGCTGGAAGACAGCCACGAGGGCACGGACGATATGACGGATCAGGGTATTTTTCATTAAAAACGGTCGCTGGGTATCCAAGGTGGATGTGGTCGTGTAAAATTCTGTGATAGCTCGCAAAAACAATTCAATTTTATCATCGCCCACCGCCGATCACACGCCTTAATATTTCAAATTCGACATGGATGTCAATCTTATCCCACTTCTTTTCTTTTCCTTTCTTTCCCATCTGAGCGTGGCCTTTGCCGGATTTGGCGGAATTTTGATTCCCCTCACGCTGGGGGCGCACTTCTATGCGGTGAAATGGATGTTGACGGTGTTGCTGCCACTGACGATGGTCTCAAATCTTTATATTTTGCTGAGGCACTTTCGTCATATCGAAACGTCTGTCCTTTTCAAAAAAATCCTGCCTTTTATGGGAATGGGTCTGGGGATTGGAATTTTGATCTTTCACCTGATTCACGGAGATTTACTGGTCAGGATTCTGGGAATTCTGGTCGTGGTGCTGTCCCTGAGAGAGCTGATCCTGATGTTTCGATCAGACCGGGAACAACCCCCTGACAGTCGGTTGAAGGTTTTTCTCTATATTTTTTCAGCCGGCATCGTGCATGGCATGTATGCCTCCGGCGGCCCACTGCTGGTCTATATCGTCAACAAGCTCAACCTGAACAAAACACAGTTTCGCAGCACCCTCTCGTCAGTCTGGCTGATCATGAACATATTTTTGACCGGCTCTTATGTCCTGACACAGAAGATTACCCCGGATACGATCCGCATCAGTGTCCTGCTGCTGCCGGCTCTTGTCTTGGGGATAGTGCTGGGTGAGTACCTGCATAAAAGAAGTGACGGCCGCAAATTCAAAATGGTGGTCTTTATGCTGCTGCTGCTGACCGGGATCTCGATTATTCTGAAATAGCGCCTTTCATCCGGCAGTCCGCAGTGAATAAATCAAAATCCGCGTGTTCCTGAAGTGGTGTTGGCACACCCTTCGCATTGTTTTAAGTGTTGCGGGACAAGGATGTCCTAATTGTGGGCCCCCCCATAATGCACAAAGGATGTGCCAACACCACTTCAGGAAAGATTTTCCAGCACTTCACTTCCTCCTGCCTGATAGATCTCTTCTCGAGACTGTTTCATAGCTTCAGCCTGATCGAGATAACTTTCGATCTGGTTTAAAAAGGCCGGGCCGTCCTTCAGCACTTTTTTGTGCATATAGCCCAGTACACCGGCGACTTTCCGTGCCTTAGCCCGTGAATTCTCACCCTCAATAGATGTCAGAAACACAATCGGAAAGGGTTTGTTGAGAATATAAAAGATCTGACTCATGGCCATACCGTCCAGAGTGGGCATACGGATGTCCGTCAGCACCAGATCGGGTTCGATGAGCAGCGCCTTACAGACCCCTTCCAGCCCGTCTTCAGCGCTGAAAAGATCGTATTTATCCGACGAATCCAGCCGTCTCAGCACCAGGGTCTTGAATGAGGGGTTGTCTTCAATCGCCAGGATTTTCTTTCGTTTGGAGATCCCCAGCAGGTTGGCCCACTCATGCTGCCGAAAATGGTAGGCGTAGCGCGGCTCCGGAAGAGCCCGTTCGGATCTTGTATTAAGAATGGCTTCCAGATCCCGGCGTAGTTTTGCTTTGTCCCCGTCGGAGCGGTTGGTGGAATTGAGGATGAAACCAATCACGTTATCGAGGGCCAGGGACTGCTTTTCAAACTTCTCGACAAAAGAGGTCAGGATGACGGGCACATTGATCTGCAGCAACCCGAGGATGCGGGACATCGAAAGCCCGTTCAGGTTGGGCACGTCAATATCGCTCAAAATCAGGTCAGGGATATAGCGGATGGTTTTCCGGACCCCGTCCATACAGTCTTCAGCCTGCATGACCTTATAATTAAGGGAGGACAACACATCCAGTATCTCTTTCGTCTGCTTGATCACGACGATATTTTTTCCAGTAGCCATCAAATCTTCCTGTCAGTTAATTCTCTAAGGGATCAAGGGCTCAGGGAAGCCCAGATGCTTGATTCCATCGTAAACTCTTCGATCTTTTCGATGTCGATGGTTTCATAGCTTGCCTGCAGCCGGGCCTTATCCTCATCAGAGATATTCAGGATACGTTCAATCCGTTCCTGAATCAGTTTGTGATCTTTTCTAATTTCAGATTTCAGCAGAAAGCCCCGGATCCCTTCCAATTTTGACGCTTTGGTAATGGTTTCCTTATCGCTTTTTTCGGACAGGAAAACCAGCGGAAAGGGGTGCCCCAGGATGTATAAAACCCGTGCCAGCATGATCCCGTCAAACTCGGGCAGTTCCAGGTCGGAAACAATCAGGTCCGGCCGGGTCATGACGGCTTTAAAAACCGCTTCCTGCCCGTCCGGCGCAAAATAGATTTCGTAGAGCTCTGAATCACTGAACATGGTCATCACCATTTCCCGGGTCAGGGTATCTGCGACAATCAATATTTTTTTCCGATCTGATTTTCCCAGCAGGCCAAATACTTCCTGGCTGTTCAAGCTGTACTTGATATCGCTGAACTCTCTCTCTTTGTCTTGTTCCAGTATCCCCTTGACCATGCCGAACAGTTTTTCCTGCAGCTGATCTTTAGTACAAACGGAGAGAATACTGGGGAACAGATCGACGAACTTCTCCATGTCCGACTTGACGGTCACAAAGAGAGAAGGGATCTTCAGCTTCATCAGATTGAAGATCTTCATCATGTTCAAGCCGTTGAGATGGGGCATCTTCACATCCACCGTGATCAGATCCGGATGAAAATGCAGAGCCATTCTGACCCCCGCGATCCCGTTCGTCGCCTGGATAATTCGATACCCCAGCGGTTCCAGCAGATGAGCAATCAAATCCCTGGAGTCTTTTTCGTCGTCGATGATTAAGATTGTTTTCATAGACCGTTTCGCCTTATAATCCTCACCAGATTACTCAAACTCCACTTCCAGATTCTCCAGGTAATCCGCCAGATCATCCAGTGTTTTGTTAATTTCCGCGAGCGATTTTTCCTTCGCCGCCTGCTCTATCCGCTGCCCGATGGTGGTCAGTTCGTCAAAGCCGTATCCGGCGCCGTTGCCCTTTAGACTGTGCCCGAGCAGCTCGATGGACGCAAAATCTGTTTCAGCAAGATATTCCCGTACCTTTTCAATATCCGTTGCCCTGCTTTTCAGAAAACCGGGAATAAGGTCTTCCAGTTCTGCGTCTATCTGCACCGTAAATTTCGAAGCGTTTTTATCAACCATATCTGCTTTATTGGTTAGGCATCCTTTCTCGTCCCAGGACGACGATCACGCACTACTGTTTTCAATAGTTTCCAATAATTTGACCTTTGAAATGGGTTTTGTCAAATGATAGTCACAACCGGCGTCCAGGCTGGCTTTTTCGTCCTCCTGCATGGCGTTTGCAGTCAGGGCGATGACCCTGGTCCGTTCCCGGCCTTGTGCCTCTTCCCATTTCCGGATCTCCGTTGTCGCCGCATAGCCGTCCATCACCGGCATATGCATATCCATCAGCACCAGATCGAAGTCTCCTGCCTTAAACTTCTCGAAACCGGCAGCTCCGTTTTCAGCGGTTGTCAGAAGGTGAGGTGTTTTCCTGAGATAGACATCGATCAGCAGGCGATTGTCATCCGAATCATCCACCAGCAGAATATTTTTTGGAAGCATCTCGTCCGCGCTGCCAGTGGATTCCATTTTTTTAACTCCGTTCCCATCCAGGGTTGATCTACTTAGTATGGCCTTCAAATTGTTCTTAAGATCTTCACGTTTCAGAGGTTTAATCATGTAGCGGTCGATCCCCAGCGTCTTCAGGCGCTCCACTTTCTGGTGGCTGTTTTCCGTCGAGAGCAGTACCAGCAGGTCGCAATTCAGCTCCGGATCGCTTTTGATCCGCTGCAGCAGCTTGAAATCAACCATAGCGGGCAGTTTGCCGTCGATGATCACTACCAGAAATGTTTTTTTGTTCAGGCGGGCTTTCCGGATTTTTGCAACGGGGTCCTCGCCCGGTTCCAGCTGTTCGACCACATATCCCCAGGCAGAGAGGGTCTGGTTCAGCATGCGACTGGCGGCCCTGTTCTGATGCATAATCAAGACGCCTGCGCCGGGTGGTGCCAGCGGCGATTTCTTCCCGCTGATGGACCCCATGAAATCATAGTGACACTTGAACCTGAAACAGCTGCCCTGATCCGGCTGACTGCTGACCGAAATCTGCCCCCCCAGACGTTCCACCAGCTTTTTGGATATGGTCAGTCCCAACCCCGTCCCACCATAATTCCGAGTTGTCGAGGAGTCCCCCTGCTGGAAACTGGAGAATATTTTTTCGAGTTTGTCCCCCTGAATTCCGATGCCGGTGTCTTGTACTAAGAATTCAAGTTCGACCCGGTTCAGGTTCGCTATCTTGATAGCCGATTGGATCTGGCGGATTTCGACCACCACCCCTCCCTCATCGGTGAATTTCACTGCGTTACTGATCAGGTTGGACAGCACCTGCCGCAGTCTCCCGGGATCTCCCAGCAGACGCACGGGCACATCCGGATGGATAAACACCACCAGCTCCAACCCTTTTTCGTGAGCGGTCATCGCGAACATTTCGCTGGTGTCCTCCACGATTTCAGTCAGGTTGAATGCCACCCGCTCAAACTCGATGTGATCATTTTCAATCTTGGACAGATCCAGGATATCGTTGATCAGCCCCAGCAGGTTCTGCCCTGCTGACTGGAAAATACTGATATATTTCTTCTGTTCGTTGTTCAACGGGGTTTCATGTAGCATTTCCGCCATGCCCAGAATCGCGTTCATCGGGGTGCGGATGTCGTGACTCATATTGGCGAGAAACTCCGACTTGGAGCGGTTCGCTTTTTCTGCTGTCTCTTTGGCTACCAGCAGCTCCTGCTCTGCTGTTTTTCTCTTGGTAATGTCGCGAAAAAAAATCGCCACCGCAAACACCTGGCCCTGTACATTCCTGACCGGTGTTAAATGGGACTCGCCATAAAACAGCTGACCGTCAATTTCGATGAGATCTTCGGCATTCAACGGTTCCCCGGATTCAAAGACCTCCTGGATGTTTCCCATCCAGGTGTTCAGAAGTTCAGCGTGCTTATCAAGCAACTTGAAAAGAGATTGGCCAATGAGGCTTTCCCCCTCGTTCAATTCCCTGTTGACAGCGTGATTGACGTAGATGTAGATCAAATCCCGGTCCAGAACCGCCACATAGTCCTGGGTGGAGTCAAAAACCGCCTTCAGGCTCTCATCGCTCTTCTGAAGCAGCGCCTGAGCTGCCTCCCGACGTTGTATCTCCTGCTCCAGCTTTTTCCGCTGCAGGTAGAGATCGACCAGAATCCTGACTTTTCCCCTCAACATCCGATGGTTAAGCGGCTTGGGCAAAAAATCGACAGCCCCGGTCTCGATCCCTTCGATTATATCATCCTGCGCTTTGTCAGCCCCGGTGATTAAAATCACAGGAATCAACGCCCATTCCGGGACTTCCCGCATCCGGCGGAGTGTTTCGAAACCGTCCATGCCGGGCATCTTCACATCCATCAACACCAGCGCGATATCGTGTTTTCCCAGTGAATCCAGGGCCGCCTGTCCGGAAAGAGCACGGACAAAGCTCACGCCCAGGTCATCCAGAATGATCTCAAGAATCTCCAGATTCCGCGGATCGTCGTCCACGATCAGTATGCTGGGTGGGGTCATGGGTTCCATAAGCTCCATTTACGTTGGCAATACTGACATAATTATCTTTGATATCAGTTGAAAATGCAAATCAAATCAGGAGGTCGTGTTCAGGACCTATTCGTTTTTTCGTTTCAATCATCTGCGTTGCAGATAGAGAATTGTCATTGTGACTTTTATGTTGAATTATAAACAAATTCATGTTATTTATGATATATAATTTATACATATTATCATTAAACTACTTATGGGTTTTGTTTTTGACACAAGCAAAAGTATCCGTAATTTAGAAAAACATGGCATTGATTTTTTTGAAGCCCAACAGTTATGGAGCGATCAAAATCTGATAGAGCTTCCATCACAATCTAATGTACTTGATGAAGCACGATCTATTGTCGTCGGAAAACTGGATGAAAAGCACTGGTCTGCCATCATCACATACAGGAATGAAGATATTAGGATCATTTCCGTCCGCAGATCTCGAAAAAAGGAGATTGAGCTATATGAAATCTATTAAAGCATCTGAACTGGATAAAAAATTCGATGATGGTGAAGACATCCTGGAATATTTTGATACGACAAAATTGACAAAGCCAAATGAATCGTTGAAGCGGATCAATGTGGACTTTCCTTTATGGATGCTGAAAGGATTGGATAAAAAGGCGAAACACCTGGGTGTCAATCGTCAAGCGATTCTGAAAATCTGGGTAGCTGAAAAATTGGGTGATCCTGATTCAGCGATCTGATTTCATAAGGCTTACAATCCCCCAAACCCCCTTATTAAAGGGGGTTTGGGGGAAGTAGATATGAAATAAAATCCTTAACTTCTTGACATTGCCTTTGAAGGGGATCAGGGGGATCTTGACTATAATCTACAAAAGTCTTTCAACATGACCTGTGACATATAATCCAAATTTTTTCTGATTGGTCCAAGGCGTAGATGTCCAGTAGAATGGCGGCTTCAGAAGCCGGAGCCATAGCAACCATGCTACATTCTATACTTGAACTATTCGCTTTTTTTTATTAGGGTGAGAAAAGACACGGCGGACAGGCGGGCACACAATCCACACCCCCCTGTTTTTCTTTCCACTCACCGGAAAGCGAGTCCCGACAAGCGTGTCCGAGTCATGCAACTGAATCGGAGTGTAGCTCAGCCTGGTAGAGTACTGCCTTCGGGAGGCAGGGGCCGGAGGTTCAAATCCTCTCACTCCGACCAGTAAAATCAGATAGTTACAGAGCCAAAATCCATCGATTTTTTAGCCTGTGACCGCTCTGTGACCAGATGGTTGATCACATCAGTTAAGATATGAGACTTCCTCATTAATCAATCCAGTGAAACTAAATTCGGACATTCGCTCAAAAACCTCATTATCAATTGTACTATAATGGCTACGATTCACTTCCTCGGAGTTGCCAATATATACTCCTGATTCATGAGGCTGATAACCACACGTTTGCTGAAGATACACTCGATTGAAAAAACGTCTCAGATCATGGACATGCAAATCAGTAATACCGGTATCACGGCATAACGTTTTCCATGCCGTTTTTATTGAATCGCATCTGGAATAAACAATCACACGATACTCGCACAATTCTTTATCCTCGTACTCTCGGCACCGGATGCACTTGTAATGACCTCTCTTAGATTTCATTTTGCAGTTCTCAGAGATCTTTACATCTTTTTTGGGGAAGACAAAATCAGCGGGAACAGCGACACTTTTTCCTTCATCACCCTTAATATAGCCAATTGTTGTTACTCTGGGCATATTATCTAGTACTTCCAAGGCTTCAGGAATCAGTTTAACATTCCGTTCCTTTTCCCATTTCGGAGACCACCCTAGTCCTTCAACACCAGGACAATTGGGTTTACTCTGAATATTCCAGACACTCCTTTCTAAATCGAAATCACCCCACTCGGCGTGTAGAACCTCACCGATTCTCGCGCCAGTGTACAATGTAAAGCGGATGATCGCGTCAAACGGTGAAACATAGGTGCTTTTCACAGACATGGAATCTAGATAGGAGAGTATCAATCGCACTTCCTCAATTTTTGGGGTACGCTCCCGTGTCTTTTTCCCGCCTTTAGGAAGGTTAACATCCTCCATTGGGTTGTCGAGTTTTATTAACTTCATCTTCCGCAATTTTGTGTACACCTTCGAGACGGCTTTCCAGTAATTCTCAATACTGGATCGTTTCAATCCCTTAGCCTTCTTGGACGACAATAACCTTTGGCAATGAACAGGAGTGACATCATTAAGGAATTTTGCTCCTTTCCGCTCAAAAAAACCGAACGCAACATCCAAGAGGTATTCATCCCTTTTTAAGGTTCTCGGAGTTTTATTATCAGCCGTCAGTTCAAGATATAATTCCTTTGCTTCTTTGAAATTATATCTTCGCTCAGATTGTAAAAAATTCCCGAGTTTCTTTCGATCATCTTCATCGAAACTGCCATTGCCTAACTGAGTTTGTTTAATTCTCGCCTTCAATCCAGCTTCTTTCTTTTTGTTGCCACAAGGTCTTCTGTTGCGCTTGCCATTCGGCAAGTTATAATTCATCCAAAAACGACATTTTGAGTCTTTCCTCTCATAAATGGTTACCTTTGGGATATATCCAATTAATTGTGATTGATCCATGGTCATACTCCTTCATCATAAATCGAGGGAATACGCCGCTTCTCAAGAAACTTCAACAGGTCTTGACGTAAGAATACCGCAGACTTCCCTGCTTTGGAATAGGCAATCTCGTGATTTCTGAACGCGTATCGTTCAAGAGCGCTTACTTTGAGTCTACAAAATTCAGCGGCTTCCTCTTTATTGTAGACCTTTCGTTCCTCAATCAACTCCTGAATTAGTTCCTCTACAGCTTCGCTAATTGATTGCTTTACAGCTTTAGTAACTCCCTTACTAAAAAATGTTGATCTTTCCATGGTAATACCTAACTCCAAACGTCAAAAATTACTTTAGGATTCACGACCAGACTAATGTCCGTGTGGTTAAAAGAATCCCGATGTATTTTTAACCGCAGCTGATACCCTGAAATTTGTTCGGATTTCATCCTGGAAAGTTAAATACGTGGGGTAAGACGAATGATGTATAGTGTGATCAGTCTCTAATGATACCTTCTATTCACCACCAGTCTTCGCTAACTCCTGAAAGATGATAAATCATTGTTTTCCGTGAGTTAGTATGTAAACAGATAAAAAGTTCTATCAATGTTTCGACGGGAGAGCCTCGCTATTGGCGTGACTTGGAAATGGCTTCTCCCAAATACCCTGGGCGTTACTCAAAGTCTTCCGACTTAAAATCAAATTCGAGTCCACAGTCACGACAGGAAATAGCCCGATCAAGCTCAATGTCATCGGGATTAATTTCAATGCGTTCGAAGTACCAATCATCGTGACTGGAATGATCGTAACACTCCTCGCAATAGATAGTAAGATCGACCATTTCCTCTTCGACAATCTCAAATTCGGATTCTTCCCAAGTCGTAGAATTGGGATTATCGACCAGCCAGCCCCATCGAATTTCTCTGCAATGGTTGATGGATTCCTTTTCAGCCGCCACTCCATCTTCACATGCGCCACAATCGCAGCCGCATATTCCGTTTTCATTCTGCGGGTACTGCTCTGTTTCTTTTACAACAACATTTTCTGAACCACAGTTAGGACATTGGTTCGGTTTTGGATTAGTGCAACTGGTGTTGCTTTTTATATTAAAATTACTTGTCATTTAACCTCCAAGCAGTTTGAGTTAATAAAATGGATAGATGAAGTATTCCGGCTCAGTGACACTAGTCGAAACACCTGGCTACGATCTTAAATAACAACCGTGAATTTGTTAGAATCATCCCATCAGACCTTTAAGCCGTGAAGAGGAATGGAGATCTATCTAGAGTGGAGCTATTGGTACGTATACTTCCTGAGGAAACTAGCCTTGATGTTCAAAAGGCTAGCGTTCTTCTTAATCGCGTGCGGGAAGAAACCATGTGAGAGACCGAAAATGACTCATAATGACGCTATGAGTTGGATTGTCAGACAGGGATTGGGAATTACATCGAATGAGAATCGGTCAAGGTGGATATTGAGATTTGGTATCCATCTACTGTGACGTGATTAAAAATTGGTTGATGTTCTTTTTAGTCCCTTCAATTGGCCTATGATTTCTTGAGAATTATTTTTGTATTTTCTGAGGCTTACAAAGAATGAATAATTGACCGTACTAGCCATCAGCTGGCTAATATAGGCGGATTCCAATATAAGTTCTTGGGCACCATTATTTTCCTCATATGTCTGATATAGCTTTTTAAACTTATGGAGAAGTTGAGTTAAAAGCGCTTCAATCTCTTCTGGGTTACCATTGTTCACCGTGGTACTATTGAGTTTCTGACATAAAACTTCGAAATCACGCACATCTTTCCGCCTTTTCCCCTTTCTATAGTCCTTAAGAGTCTGGTCATAATATCCGTGCTTCCGTGAGTTCTTTCGTGACATCATCTTGCCTCTCTTAGAATTAGCTCCGCTTGAGGAGTTCCATATTTGAGCTATTGATGTGACTATTGCTCGTTCTTCTCGCTGCTGCTGATTCCAT
>Ga0233437_1004514_pt1 | contig 16268 bp, 13 predicted proteins | sample SI_122_August201_FD_182714 | JGI IMG/M metagenome (GOLD analysis project Ga0233437, IMG submission 182714) | Seawater microbial communities from Saanich Inlet, British Columbia, Canada - SI_122_August2016_200_MG | ecosystem: Environmental > Aquatic > Marine > Inlet | place: Canada: British... | reverse complement strand
ACGTCCCATTTGGCGCTTTGGAGCCACTAATCGGATTTGAACCGATGACTTCTTCCTTACCATGGAAGCACTCTACCAACTGAGCTATAGTGGCAAATAATATTTATGTCAGCGAAGAATATTATAATCTAAGTTTTGAATCTTTTCAATAGTTAATAATAAATCTTTTTTAAACAAATATAGAGAAATTTAGTTAAAAAATATTCTATCTCTGATAGAACTAAGTATAGATAATTTTGTCAAGAAGGCGCAGATGGGTAAAAAAGGCTTAAATTAGCGGAAAAAACACATTATTTTGCTTGACACCAACGATAATATTAATTAGAATGGTTAGTGCGGCTATTTGCGTTCCAGCCCAATGCAAAACGCCCATGTATTAATAAAAATAATAAAATTTAAAACAATCAGGAGGGAAGCCCTATGAAATCATATATGGCTAAACCCGGCAATGTAGAATCTAAGTGGTTGCTTGTTGATGCTGAAGGTCAGGTTTTTGGAAGACTAGCAACTCAAATAGCAATATTGCTAAAAGGAAAGCATAAGCCGGAGTATACGCCTCACGTAGTTACAGGAGATCATGTTATTGTGGTTAACGTTGATAAACTTGTATTTACTGGCAAAAAGCTAGAACAAAAGATGTATCAAAGACATACTGGATTCGTTGGCGGATTAAAAGAAACATCATATGGAAAAATGATGGAGCAAAGACCAGAGTTTTTGTTCATGAATGCTGTTAGAAGAATGCTGCCTAAGAACAAGCTTGGCAGAGAGATGCTTAAAAACTTAAGAGTGTATTCAGGACCGGATCATGAAAACCAGGCTCAAAACCCGGTTGTATATAAACCGGCAGAATACAAAGAAATATAAATACAAGGAGGTACTTATAAAAAATGAGTAAGAGTACACTTTATACCGGCACCGGTAGAAGAAAAAGTTCTGTTGCAAGAGTACGTCTTGTATCTGGAACAGGAAAAATTACTGTAAATAAGAAAGATATTGAAGAATATTTTAATCTTGAGACTTTGAAGATGCTTATAAGATCTCCGCTTGAAGCGACTAAAACGCTAGGAACATATGACGTTATGGTTAATGTTAAGGGTGGAGGATATACAGGTCAAGCAGGAGCTGTTCGTCATGGTATATCAAGAGCATTATTAGAAGCAGACCCACAGTTTAGACCAATACTTAAAAAAGCAGGTTTCTTAACACGTGACCCAAGAATGAAAGAAAGAAAGAAGTATGGTTTAAAAGCAGCAAGAAGAGCACCACAATTTTCAAAAAGATAATATTTTATCTTATAGTTTTAAAATCAAACGCTTTGGATTATTAATCTGGAGCGTTTTTTATTTGACAAGTTATAAGAGTAAAGTTTAATATCAATTTATAAAATAAAAAAATAAACCTGCTTGAAAAATTGATCAAGGCAGTATATAATTTTTAAACTAAAATGAAAATAAATATATCTAGTTAAGATAGGAGAATATATATACGTGAATTATAGAAATGAATATGAAAAATGGCTTAGAAGCGAATATTTTGATGAGCAAACAACAAACGAGTTAAAAAGCATTAAGCTTGATGAAAAAGAGATAGAGGATCGATTTTATAAATCTTTAGATTTTGGTACAGCTGGGATGCGTGGAAAACTAGGCGCAGGAACCAACAGATTAAATGTATATATGATAAGAAGAGCAACAAAAGGATTAGCAAACTATATCCTTGAAAATGGAGAAGAGAGCCGCGGCGTTGTTATAGCTTATGACTGCAGAAACTATTCAGATGTCTTTGCACTTGAAACAGCTAAAACATTAGCAGCAGCAGGCATAAAAGCATATCTATTTACGTCTCTTCGTCCAGTCCCCGTTTTATCATACGGCGTAAGATTTTTTAATGCACAAGCTGGTGTATGCATAACAGCAAGTCACAACCCAAAAGAATATAATGGATATAAAGTTTATTGGGAAGATGGAGCACAGGCAGTTGATGAAGTTGCATCAGAAATAGTCAGCAGTGTTAATAAAATTGTGGATTATGATGAAATAGAAATAATGGATGAGCAAGAAGCAATAAAAAAAGGTTTAATCGTTTATATAGATAAAGAAGTTGACGATCCTTATATAAATGACACAAAGTCACTTTCATCATCTAAAGATATGCCGAAAGACATAAATATAGTTTTTACGCCGATTCATGGATCGGGGAATATTCCTGTAAGAAGAATTTTAGATGAACTTGGATATGAAAATGTATGCGTGGTTAAGGAGCAGGAAAAGCCAGATGGGGATTTCCCAACTGTTGATGCACCAAACCCGGAAGATGAGCGTGTTTTTGATAAAGCTAAAAAGTATGCATCAAAAAAGGGAGCAGAGCTTATAATCGGCACAGATCCTGATTGTGATAGAGTGGGTATGCTTATTTTAGATGATAATGGAAAGTTCTATCGTCCAAACGGGAATGAGATTGGTGCGCTTTTGTTTGACTATTATTTAAAGGCAAATGAAGGGAAACTGCATAAAAACGGTGTTTTAGTAAAGTCAATTGTAACAGGAGACATTACAAGACAGATTGCGAATAAATATAGTATAAAAGCTTATGATGTTTTAACTGGATTTAAATATATCGGAGAACTTATAAAGAACATGGAAAAGACAGAGGAAAACTTTATATTCGGGTTTGAAGAAAGCTATGGATATCTTGCAGGCACTTTTGTAAGAGATAAAGATGCGGTTGTTGCTTCAATGCTGATATGCGATATGTGTGCTTATTATAAAAAAATCGGCAAATCCATGTATCAAGGACTAAAAGATATCTATGAAGAGTTTGGATATTTTAGCGAAACTCAGCTTTCTATCCAACTTGAAGGGATTGAAGGGCTCAATAAGATAAAACATATTATGGACAGCTTTAGAAAAAACGGATTTCCGAAGATAGAAGGCTTAAACTTAAGTTCAAAAATAGATTATTTAAATGATGAAATAGTTGATATAGAATCAAAAAAAATTATGTCGACTGGTCTTAGAAAATCTAATGTTTTAAAAAATGTTTATGATGGGTGTTCTTGGATAACTTTAAGACCATCAGGAACAGAGCCGAAAATAAAAGTTTATGCTTCGGCTTGTGAAAAAACAAAGAAAGAATCTTTGGATAAAATGAATAAAATGATAGAAACCATGAAAAATGCAATAGACTTGGTGCAATAGGATATTAAGTGGTATAATAACTAAAGGATAAAATAATTATATTTAATCTTATAATGGTGATTTATTAATGGTAACAAACAAAAAGAAAAGCAAAGAAAAAAAGCCGCAAAAAGAATCGCAAGACAACGGTAATATATCGATAGATATCGGAAGAAAAGGTGATAAAAAAAGAAGCTGGGCAATGCTCACTTTTCCTGCACTAATAATTCTTTTTATTGTTATTCGTTTGTTTATTGATCCTAAAGCATTTTTAGAGGAGATAAGTGTATTCATATCTATCATTAGATTCTTGATATGGGGATTTGCAATATTTTTCGTTCTTCAGCCGTTTGTTAATTTCTTAGAAAGAAAATTTTATAAGATTAAAGCTGGAAAACTATTTTCTATGCTAATAGTATATATTATATTTTTAGGCATACTGACTGCATTTTCGCTATTGCTTTTACCTTTAATAGTAAACAATGTATTAGAGATAACAAAGCTTATACCAGAATACATGGAGAGTTTTGGAGAATTCTTAAGTGATGCAGGAATTTGGCTTGAAAGGCTAAACATAATCGGTCTAGAAGCAAAAGTTCAAGAAACTCTTCTTGGGCTTGTAGACACGATAACAAACAGCATTGGGGATATAAGCCTTTATATATTAGGAACATCATACAGCCTGCTTAGAGGGATTTTAGACTTTCTAATCGGTATTGTAATTTCTATATATATGTTAGTCGAGAAAGAATCATTAAAACGAAGAATTAAAAAACTAACATATAGTTTATTTAGTAAAGAAAATGCAGATAAGGCATGTCTAACATCGAATAAAACAGGAATTATTTTTAGGAAATTTATTATAGGCAAAACCATAGATTCTTTGATTGTTGGCGTGGTTTCTTATTTTGTTTTGTTAATAATAGGTGCTCCGGTGCCGCTGCTTCTTGCTGTTATAATTGCAGCAACAAACATGATACCGACTATTGGACCAATAATTGGAGCTATTCCGTGCTTAATAATTACGTTAATTATAAGCCCGGTAAAAGCTATATGGGTGCTGGTCTATATTTTAATTGTCCAAGCAGTAGACGGAATGATCTTAGGGCCAAAGATTTTGGGTGATACTGTCGGGCTAAAACCTTTTTATATTATAATTGCTGTTTTAGTTGGTGGCGGTTTGTTTGGCATAGCAGGAGCTTTTTTAGGGACACCCACCTTGGCTGTTATAAAATTTATGCTAAATGATTTTACTGCTAAGAAATTAGATGATAAAAAAATAGTCATTACCTAAAAAACATGTGTGTTGAAGAATTTTTAAAAGTTAAAAAAGGTTAACTTTAACATTATATAACCTTTATTTTATATAATATTAAGACATATGCCTTACTCTAAACCCTGCTCCGATATTCTTTGCAATCTTCTTGCATGATTCAATCTTTTTTTGGCCGATGAAATCCACGACAGTTAATATAGTTTCAAAACCATATTCAACACTTTTTTTCGCAAAGTCAATAATATTTTTATATGCATTTTCGCCATATTTACTTTTACAAGTATCTCGATAATCTTTGCTGTTATCTGTATTTAGACTTATCGAAAATATATCAACAAGACCAATAAGCTCTGGTAATATATCTCTATTATGAATCATATTTGCTTGACCGTTGGTGTCAACCTTAATTTTTACTCTGTTTTCTTTAGCAAATAAAGATACTTCTTTAATTATATCAAGCCTAATCATCGGTTCACCATAACCACAAAAAGTAATCATCTTCGGCTTAGAGTATTTTTGCAATTCAAAGATAATCTCTTCACTTGAAGGTTCTTTATCCAACCACAGTTCATGACCACCCACACCAGATTTATCATTTCTTAAACAAAAAACACAATTATTTGTGCACCTGTTAGTGGGGTTGATATATAAGCCGTCATGATATTCATATACGAAAACGTCATTTTTTTCTTCTCTCATATCTATTTGTTTTCTCCTAAATGTCGAAAAGTGTTTTTGCATTTTCGGTATTAATATTACCCATTTCATCAACACTGATTTCTCTTAACTCTGCCATTTTTTCTAATACATATTTAACATACTTAGGCTCGTTTCGTTTTCCTCGTTTTGGCACTGGGCTAAGATACGGGCAATCTGTCTCAGCCATAATCTTATCTAAGGGTACAGTCATAAAAGCATCTCGCACATTAGAAGCATTTGGGAAAGTTAATGTACCAGTAAAAGAAATATGGAGACCTAGCTTAGCACATTCAATTGCCGTTTCCTCGCTGCCAGAAAAACAATGCATAACACCTTTAACCTTGCCCATACTTTTCAACATGTCCATCATAGGTTTTGTCGCTTCTCTGCTATGCAAAATAACGGGCATATCCATATCTCTTGCCAAGCAAAGTTGACCATAAAAAACCTTTTTCTGTATTTCTCTTGGTGAAAAATCATAGTGGAAATCAAGACCAATCTCACCGACAGCAACAACCTTTGGTCTATTAAGCAGGATTTTTAATTCATCTATAAATTCTGCTGCCGTTTCGTTTGCGTTGTGAGGATGAACTCCTGCGGCTGCATAAACAAGATTGTTTTCCTCAGCAAGTTTAGCAGCTATTTTAGAGTTTGCAATATCCGTGCCGGCTTCAATCATGCCGATCACATTATCTTTTTCGAAATTATCGATAAGTTCCTGCCTGTCACCATCAAACTTCTTGTCTGTGATGTGGGCATGGGTATCAAAAAGTTTCATCGAACAATCAGACCATCTTTCATCTCTTTTTCACTAGTTATTAATGATAAATCTTTTCCATCATCAACCGCCAGCAACATTCCGTTAGATTCAACACCTCTGATTTTTGCAGGCTTTAGATTTGTCACAACGACAACTGTTTTACCTATCATTTCTTCAGGAGAATACCAAGTTTTAATCCCTGAGACTATCTGTCTTTTTTCATCTCCGATTTTAACCTGGATCTTTAAAAGTTTGTCGCTTTTAGGGACAGCCTCACATTCCAAAACTTTAGCTAACTTAAATTCAACTTTTGAAAACTCATCAAAAGTGATTTCTTTTACTTCTTCTTCCTTTTCTTCTTCGGTCTGGACAATTTCTTTTTCTAAATCTTCGAGTTCTTTTTTTATATCAATCCTTGGGAAGATAGGATCCATCTTAACAACGGTTGTCTGCTTCATCTCGCCAAACTCTTTTACACTGTCAATATTTTTTAAGAACTTATCTTTAATGCCTATGTTATCTAAAATATGTCTAGATGTTGTCGGCAAGAAAGCAGCAAGCAGAACAGCAACTATTCTTAAGTTTTCTAAAAGATGATATAAAACACCTTCCAGCTCTTTTTTCTTACTTTCATCTCTTGCTAAAATCCAAGGCATAGTAAGATCAATATATTTATTTGATTTTGTAACCAAAACCCAAAGCTCTTCTAATGCTTCCGGGATTCTAAGCTCATCCATGTGCTCATCTACTTTGTTAAATAAATTCCTTGCAATATCTTCGATTTCTTTATCATGCTTTGTCCCTGTATAAACATTTGTAATTTTACCGTCAAAATATTTATCAGCCATAGCAACAGTTCTGCTGACTAAATTCCCAAGGTCATTTGCTAAATCTGCATTAATCCTAGTAAGCAATGACTCATTTGAAAACAATCCATCAGAGCCAAAAGGCACTTCACGTAAAAGAAAATATCTAATAGCATCAACCCCGTATCGACCGACCAACTTTTCAGGATCTACTACATTGCCCTTAGATTTGCTCATTTTTCCACCACCAAGGATTAACCATCCATGACCAAAAACTTGTTTAGGAAGCGGTAAATCAAGCGCCATAAGCATTATAGGCCAGATGATTGTATGAAATCTTACTATCTCTTTACCGACTAAGTGTAGATCTGCCGGCCAATATTTTTTAAACTTTGAATCATCATCAGAAAGGTATCCTAATGCTGAGATATAGTTTGAAAGCGCATCGATCCAAACATAAACAACATGGTCTTTATCAAAATCAACAGGTATTCCCCATTTAAACGAAGTCCTTGAAACACATAAATCTTCTAATCCTGGAAGTAAGAAGTTGTTAAGCATCTCATTTTTACGTGATACCGGTTGGATAAAATCTTCATTTTCTTCGATATATTTTATTAATTTGTCTGCATACTTCGAAAGTTTAAAGAAATAGCTTTCTTCTTTTGTAACTTCAACTTCTCTGCCGCAATCAGGGCACTTACCATCTACAAGCTGTCTTTCGAGCCAAAAAGATTCGCATGGAGTACAATATAAACCCTCATATTCGCTTTTATAAATATCGCCTTTATCATACAGCTTTTTAAAAATTTGTTTTACAGAGTCTTGATGTCTCTTGTCTGTTGTACGGATAAAATCATCGTTAGAGATATCGAGCAGTTTCCAAAGGTCTTTTATCCAAGAAACGATATCATCAACATATGCTTTTGGTGAAACTCCAGCTTCTTTTGCAACACGTTCAATCTTTTGTCCATGCTCATCTGATCCTGTTAAAAACATAACATCAAAACCGCATATGCGCTTATATCTTGCAAGGGCATCTGCAGCTACTGTTGTGTATGAATGACCGATATGTAATTTATCCGAAGGATAGTATATCGGGGTTGTAATGTAATATTTGTTTTTCATTTTTTATTACCTTTCTTTAACCACATAGTCTTTTTTAATAAATTTTTTTAAATAAAATAAAAAACCCCTTAATAGGGGCAAATATTCTAAAAAATACATTAACCACCCTAATAGGCGTATGCTTTAGTTAACGAGAGCAAAATCCCGCTTATGCTTAACCTAATAATTAAGTTTGGCATAAGAGCTCCAGAGCCATATTCTAAAGATATTTTTTGCAATGTATGCCTTTCAGCTTATGGCATGCTCTCTGGTAAGTTACATCGTTTATCTTTATACTCTTTCTTTCATCGCTTTTAAATATATGTTAATGAAAAGAATAGTTTAAAAGGAGGGGTTTGTCAAGCCCTAAACGCTTAAACTGGTCTAATAAAAATCAGTTTTTTAGAGCATGCAGTGGTGCAGGTATTCTGCCTCCTCGGTTGATAAAATCTATTGAGCTTTCACTGCTGTAAGGCATTATTGGTGCGCTGCCAAGAAGCCCGCCAAACTCAACCATATCACCAACATTCTTGCCGGGAACTGGGATTATCCTTACTGCTGTTGTTTTTGAGTTGACCATACCGATTGCTGCTTCATCAGCTATAATTGCAGATATCGTTTCTGCTGGAGTATGCCCAGGAAGAGCAATCATATCCAACCCAACAGAACAAACACAAGTCATCGATTCTAGCTTATCTAAAGTAAGGCTGCCTTTTCTGACTGCTTCAATCATTCCTTCGTCTTCACTAACAGGAATAAATGCACCTGAAAGCCCTCCAACATTAGAAGAAGCCATTACACCGCCTTTTTTAACGGCATCGTTTAAAAGGGCTAAAGCAGCTGTTGTACCATGAGCTCCGCATGCAGAAATACCCATCTCTTCTAAGATTCTAGCTACGCTGTCACCGACAGCAGGAGTAGGAGCAAGTGACAAATCAACTATTCCGAAAGTTGCACCTAACCGCATTGATGCTTCTTTTGCAACAAGCTGGCCTATCCTTGTTATTTTAAATGCAGTTTTTTTAATAGTTTCTGCGACTTCATCGAAAGGAAGCCCTTTTAGATCTTTTAAAACAGATCTAACAACACCAGGTCCTGAGACACCAACATTAATAACGCATTCTCCTTCACCGACTCCATGAAAAGCACCAGCCATAAATGGATTATCCGGTACTGCATTTGTGAAAACAACTAGTTTAGCACAACCTAGTCCATCTTTATCTTTTGTTAAATCGGCTGTCTTTTTTATAATCTGGCCCATCTGTTTTACGGCATCCATGTTGATACCAGATTTTGTTCCGCCAATATTTACGCTGGAACATACAACATCTGTTTGTGCTAATGCTTCAGGTATACTATCTAATAAAATTCTATCGCCTTTTGTAAAGCCTTTTTCAACTAATGCAGAAAACCCGCCTAAAAAATCTACATCGACCTCTTTTGCTGCTTTGTCTAATGCTTTTGCATAACATACATAAGATTTTGCATCACTGCTCTCTGCTATTAAAGATATGGGTGTAACTGAAATTCGTTTATTAACGATCGGAATTCCATATTCGGCCTCTATCTCTTCGCCTGTTTTTACTAAATCTTTCGCATATGTAGTGATTTTTTTTATAATCTTGTCACATGATTTATTTGCATCAGTATCTATACAATCTCGTAAAGACAGACCCATAGTGATAGTTCGAACATCTAGATTCTCGGATTCTATCATCTTAATTGTAGATAAAATTTCACCTTGATTAATCATTATTAATTTCCTTCTTATAATTTATGCATAGAGTCGAATATCTCTTCTCTTTGAATGCGAATAACCATCCCGATTTCATCACCAACATTATTAAGTTCTGTTTTAATCTGCTCAAAAGATACGCTTGATGCTTTATAGTCTACAAGCATAATCATTGTAAAATATTCTTGTAAAACGGTTTGATTGATATCTAAAATATTGATGTTAAGTTTTGCTAAAATATGACTAACCGAGGCAATAATGCCTACTGTATCTTTACCGATAACTGTTAATATAGCTCTCATAGCTTTAACCTTCCAAAATTCATTTAAAAGTATAGTCTATTATATATATTATTGTTTTAAGCCGCAAGCAGTTTTATGTAATTAGATAAAACCGCATAAATACATTTAGCAAATAAACAAATAAAAAACCGACAGATAACAACCTGTCGGTCAGAATTTATAGTTTATGATGGTGCATTTGGGTTAAGATAATATTCTCCTGTAAACGCATCATAGATGTCATAATAAAGATATTCAGATTTTACAACATTTCCTTCACTGTCTTTATAAAGCCTATAAACTTTTACCCTTTGACCATATGTATGTTCGATATACTCTTTTAACTCTCCGGGTTTAATGCTTGAACCGCCTGGAGTAACCTCTCCATATTTATATTTTGGAGGAGAAGGGATTGTCGTTTTTACAACCTTACTGGTTACATCAACTTCATATCCGTGTGCTGCTGGTGGACCATATATATTACAGGTTACAGTTTTAGCTTTTTCATTCACAACAACACTTACATATATAGGAGAAGTATTATTATTAGTTATCTGTAAATCTGGTGTTTCACTGATTGTTGCATCAAGACCTATCGGAATATACTCTGAAGGTAAAGAATGATGATGACGCTCGCTTATTTCAAGTTCTGCTTTTAAAGCAGCAACATACATTGTTGATGAAATCTGACATACTCCGCCGCCATATTGTAAATCATGAACTCCACTGGTTAGCCCAGGGGCTTCTTGGAAACCGTTTTTTTCTGTTCTTGCTCCTGCTGTTCCATTAAGCGATAAAGTTTCACCAGGATTTACAACTGGCATTCCTTCATTCATTAGTTTTGCTAGCTGTACAACATTTGCTGTTCTTGCTGCGCCGTTAATAGTTATCTTAGATGTATAAGAGCCTATAAGTTGGGTGTTTTCTTTCATATCTTCAATATTTGCAAAAGCCAAAACCTCATCATATGGAGCTTCCATAACAGAATAATCTTCGTTCTGAATTGCATTCAATATCATAGGCGCAAATTTATCGACATTAACTTCTATCCCAGGAAGAGGAGGCTGGAATTCGAATCTAGATTCTTCATCCAATGACTTTGGTCTAAATATTACGCCTGCATCATCTGGTGTTATATTAACTTGATTGACTATCTCTTCTGATTGAAGGAACAAAATAATAGATTCTAAAGACACATTCGGAACAATTTCAAAATTCATACTTTTGTCTACAGTTGTTTCGTTCTCCATGCCTTCAGGGAGAATGTTCTTAGCTGAATATAAAAATGCTTCTTTAATTGCATTGTCGACATCTGGAGCAACTCCCATTTCACTGATATTAAAAAAGAATCCTTTTTTACTTACAGTAAAAGCGATATCTTTATCCTGATACCAATTCTTAACAACACTATCAATTGCTATTCTTGCCTCGCCTTCATCCATGCCAGACACATCAACACCGCTGATAGAAATTCCTTCATTCAACTGATTTTTTTCTATAAGACTTTGTACTTGGTCAGTCTGTAGCTCTTTATCACGAGTAAGAGCCAAAACACCAAAAGCAACAAACCCTATTACTAAAATGATTAATACAATAAAAAGGGTTACAATTACCTTTTTATTTGAAGCACTGCTCATTTTTCTACCTCACTAAATTAAATTTACATTGATATTCTATCGAATAATGTCATTCTTGTAAACCTTTTGGGCGATTTTTAACACTTAGTACATTTTTATAAATTTAAAAGCGAACAAGATTTGGCCTTGTTCGCTATATATTGGGTACTTTATTCATTTATAAGAATTGATTATTCAGTAGCACCTGGATCTCCACCAGCATCGCCACCGCCGCCAGCATCACCACCGCCGCCAGCATTAGGGTCGTATGTTGAACCTTCTAACCCAATAGACATAGGATCATTTGGATTAAGATAATATACGCCATTATGAGCAGGATATACAGAATCAATATATTTATCTGAATCAACATATTTTAATCTATATTTTTCACCTGAACTTGAGTCTGAACCATCATAGCCAATCCAAGAATAAGCTGGATCTTCATAAAAGTCATAATCTTGTGGATAGTAATATTTATAAGTATACCATACAGAACCATTGGCTGTTTTTGGATAAGCATAAGGCTGACCTGTATTAACATATGTTGCATCTGGTGCTAAACCACCTTCTGCAACTTTATATACAGGAGCACCAGTTGGTAAGACAGGTTTTTCTTCGTTCTCTATTGAGCGAATGATTATTTGGTAGCCATGCTCTGATGGCGGTCCGTAAATCTGTGCTGTTAATGTTTCTGCTTCTTGATCAGATACAACGACAATATATATTGCATCGCTTAAAGTGTTTCTTATTATTAGGTCTTTATTTCCATAATCAATCGTTGCATCACAAGCCTCATGCTGTTTAATTCTTGCATCTCTAGCATATAAATCGATATACTCAGATTGGTAAGAATGGTTATGGCGTTCGACAATACCTAAGTCTGCTTCTAAAAATGCATTATATAATGTTCCAGAAACCTGACAGACTCCGCCGCCGAGTTCATCAACTAGTACGCCTCTTCTAATCGCATGACCCTCGCGCCAACCTGCCTCTTTTGTTCGCTCACCAGTTGTATCATTTATAGACCAATCTTCGCCTGGCATAACGACACTTCCTGTTAACATTTCTGCCATATAAGATATGTTATATACTCGGTTTTTCTCATCAAACTCACCAAAACCATAATATGTTGTATATTCTGAAAGCTTAACAATACTTCCCATAAGCTCTGCTTTTGTCTTTTGAGGCTGTAAAATATCTGTTTCTACTTCACCAAGATTAAAGTTTCCTAGATTAACTTGTTTTACGACATTTTCGATAAATGCATCTATTAAAACCTCAACACCAGCCACTTCATCTGTCCACGTAATTAATTCTTCTTCAGTTATTGCCTCTGCATCAAAGTTCATCTCTGGCTCTATAGCCTCACGGTTATATTTTGGTAGAAGGTTTATAACTTTTACTGATACAGTTTCTTTTACAGCTAAAACTTTTATTTCATAGTTTACGCTTTCGCTTTGTGCGATTCTTTCATTTTTGGAACGTTGAAAGATTGGACCCTCTTTTTCAAAGAGCATCGCATCTATTAAAACTTCTTCTAAGTCTGTGATAAGACCCAAAGACATAGCATCTTCGGAATATTCAGTGCCATCAACCGTAAAAGAAACGGTTGCTGCGGAAAGCTCATCTTTTATAGTTTCACCAAGCACCATTCTTGCTTCGCTAATCGTTTGACCAGATACATCAACACCTTCAATAACTGTTGTGGATACAAAAACTCCGTTTTCAATATATCCTAAAAGCTCCTCCTCTGAAGGACGCCTCTGCGTTATGATAAAAACAAGCATTCCAATAACAATAATACCAAGCACACTAGACCCGACTATTATTAAAACTTTTTTGCTAATTCTGCTAAAGAAACTAACTCCAGAATTAGACATCTTTGCTTGCCTTGATTTTTTTGCTTCCTGTTTTGCTCTTCGCAAATCTTGCTTAGTTATAGGAGCTCTTCCTCTATAATTTGCCATAGTATTTTTTAAATCTCCCCAATCAATAATTAAATCGTAATAATATCTATTATTACGATAACATTAGTAATGATAAACTAGTGTAGTGAAAAAGTAAATAATTTTAATGGAATATTTACATTTTTGGGTTTTTATAAAAATAATCATACAAGGCAAAATGCATTGTATGACTATTAAAGGATGTTATTATAATGCTGTTAAAAACATCTCTTTAACAAACCGTCAAAAGCACAACCATGTCTTGCTTCGTCTCTAGCCATCTCATGAACTGTATCGTGGATTGCATCATATCCAAGTTCTTTTGCTTTTTTTGCAAGTTTAGTTTTTCCTGCTGTTGCACCATATTCGGCATCACATCTTAGCTCTAGATTTTTCTTTGTGTTAAATACTTCTTCGCCTAAAAGTTCACAAAACTTTGCTGCATGTTCTGCTTCTTCAAATGCAATTCTCTTATATGCTTCTGCTATTTCAGGGTAACCTTCTCTGTCTGCTTGTCTGCTCATTGCTAGATACATCCCAACTTCCATGCATTCTCCATTGAAGTTATCTTTAAGTCCTTGAACAACTTCTGCATCTAAGCCTTTAGCAACGCCAATAACGTGTTCGGCAGCCCAATCTCTTTCCCCAGCAACTTGTTCGCTAAACTTTTCTTTTGCAGCACCACATTGGGGACATTTATCAGGAGCAGCACCTTCTGCTACATAACCACATACACCACAAATAAATTTTTTCATAATTAACCTCCAAGATATTGTTATATTTTTAAATATTATAACACAATATATAGTGTATACAAGAGTAAAAAAGAGAATAAACACTTAAATATTAAGTTATAAAATAAATTTTACTGAGTTTTAATTTTATTTAAACAAAATTGTATAAAAAAAAGAGCATAAAGCTTAGACGAACTATAAAACTAGTCAGGTATACCTAAATAGACCCAATGCCAAGGCTCAATGTAGTAATTATAGAACCCATATTTTGATCCATTGTCTCTTATAAAGCTAAAAAGCTTAGTTGCACCGAATGTTTTTCTATCATAAAAATCAATTGCTACACCATATTGATGATTTGAAAAACCGGGAACATAAGAAAGCCTCTGCCTGTCTAGATGCCATGATTCGTTTTTCCGGTAAGAGACAGCTTTACCGGCACCTTTGCTGTATAGATCCCATTGAAAATTATATGTCCTATAAGTTGTACTTGTTTTATATTTCTTTCCTGTTTCTCTGTATGCATCAATAAAGAGATAAGAATAGGCTGTTAATGTATTGATAGTTAACTCGTCATCAGATCCAGCTAATGTAATAAGTCGTTCGCTTGGCAAAGCAATCGTGCGCATCCAATCCCTGGCATGGTTAGAAAACAGAGCTTTGTTTTTTGCACATATACCGTCTATCTTTTTTGTTAGTGTTTCTTCATTAAGAGCATTGTTTATAAGTTCTTCATACTTTTCCTTAAACTCATCTGTCGATTTATCATACGGATACTCTTTGTAAATCTCTAAAACTTCGCTTTTTTCATAAACCAACTCAAGAATATAGCTTTCGATATCCAGCCCGCCGCCTTTTTCATTTACTAAAGCATACTTGGAAAGAGCATATGGTGTTGGTATAAAATCGTTCACAATATCTTTTTCTAAAGTAAGAATGTCATAGGATAAAATATTTTTTAAAGCCAAAAGGGTATCTTCATTTGGTATGCCGATAATTTTATCATAGTCAACCCAGTTCCCGTATGAATTTAATGAATATTCTAAGCGACATAAGTTGGATTGAAATAAAGAATTCATAATACCGTAACTGCCTGTTTCCATACCGAGAAACGCCATGCAAGCTTGGGTTTCTAACAGTATTCTATTTTCATCATTTACTGATATTTCGCTAAATTCATCATAGATATATTTATCTATATCTTCTAGAGAAAGCGTTCTTTTGGGTGTCGAAATATTTAAAAAATTATCGAAAATAATTTTTTTTGTACCTTCAAAATACCATACACCTAGATCGTAAGATGTGTTTTCTTTTAGTTTAGGTAAAATCGCATAAATTTTATTTTCTATTAAAGTGGAATTATTATAAATTGCTTGCTCAATGTTATTTTCTTTTATCAAAAATCCTATCGCTTCCGGATATAAAGCGTTTGGATCAATAATTAGAATTTCAGCACAAACAATAACTTTTTCAGATCCAAAAATTTTCGGCTCAAAAAAAGTAACTTCGTATTTAGGCAGAGGTGTTTTTGTTGGGATTGGCATATCTTGCTTTTGATTGCTGACTAAAGATGTATCTTTGCAGGACATCAAAATCAAAGATGCGATACAAAGTAATAAAATTAAAGTTATAATTTTAAGTTTCATATTTATCCTTTTAAAATGCTATAAAACTTTTATTCCTCTGGTAAAGGTGTAGCAAGAGGAGTAGCATCAATTTTATCTTGACCGATAGATGCTCCAAGATAAGTCCAATGCCATGGCTCTAAAGCATAATTATAAAAGCCATACCGCTTAGCATACTTTTCTAAATAATCATATTCAGGACTTCTAATAAAAGCATACTGGGCTGGCTGAAAATCTATAGATACAGCAAACTGATGATTTGAATATCCAGGAACATACGACACTTTTTGACGCTGCTCATGCCATTCGCCGCTCCAAGTTAAAACTTTGTCTTGTCCATAATACTTAGTATATTTATCCCACTGTATGTTGCATGAACGATAGGAGTTATTTACGGTTAGATCTTTCCCTGTTTTTTGTCTATATTCATTATACATATATGAATAGGCAACCATAGCAGGTGCAAGAAGTGAATCCATAGAATGTCTGCCGCTTTCACTG
>Ga0233437_1004511_pt1 | contig 16275 bp, 11 predicted proteins | sample SI_122_August201_FD_182714 | JGI IMG/M metagenome (GOLD analysis project Ga0233437, IMG submission 182714) | Seawater microbial communities from Saanich Inlet, British Columbia, Canada - SI_122_August2016_200_MG | ecosystem: Environmental > Aquatic > Marine > Inlet | place: Canada: British... | reverse complement strand
CAGTGCATGTAGATTGGTCAGGGGGTGGGGAGGACAACCCGGGATAAACAGGTCCACAGGCAACAGGCTGTCCAGACCTTCGGTGATTTCAGGGCTCCCTCTGAAGGGGCCGCCTGTCAGGGTGCAGCTTCCTACGGCAATTACGATTTTTGGATCCGGTACCGCTTCGTATGTCTTCAAAAGCGCGGTTTTCATGTTCCTTGAGATGGGACCGGTCACCACAATGCCATCTGAGTGTCGGGGTGATGCCACAAAATTGATGCCAAATCGGGCAAGATCGAAAAAAGGGGTTGCCAGCACGTTCAAATCTGCCTCGCAGGAGTTACAACCTGCGGCGGACACCTGACGAAGCTGAAGTGACCTTCCGAAAAGCTTCTTGAAATGCTGTTTTGAATGGTCGGCGAGAGATGAAATGGTACCGTCTGTCAGTAAATGTTCTTTTTCGGCAACGGAAATTTCAAAGTCCTGGGTAAAAGAGACAAATTGACCTTTCGAAACTCTTTCACAGGTTCCGCAAAATATACAGCGACCCATATCAATTAATTTGTTTTCCACATGGATGGCATCCTGGGGGCACGCTTCGGCACACTGACAAACCAGGTCCGCGGACGCGTCTGTGTTGATCTGCGGCATGCCCCGGTACCGTTCCCATAACGCAATTTTTTCTTTCGGGTATCGGGTCGTTCTGCAACCCTGTTCAAATCTATTTTTCAGCGTATTGAGCATCTTGGTTTCTCTTTAATGGAAATTCATTTCGTATTACACAGCTAATAGCGAACAGCCCGTTTCCCCTATAGATCAAACCCGCAGTAGGACAGATTATAGCTTTTGTTGTTCAGGGGGAAATCAGAAATCTCCGTGTCCCGCAAAGACATGGACAACCCATTCCAGTTGTGAAACGAGGGGTCTTTAATTTTGTAGCGGAGGATATTGCTTTCTGCATCCGTCAAAACACAGTGCGACACTTCCCCGCGCCAGGCTTCGTTGAGGGTCACCACAAATGAAGACGCCGCCAATGAAACAGCCCCTGAACCAACACAATCGGTTTCAACCGGATCTTTCAGCATGGTCTGGATAAGGTCAATGGATTGCAGAACTTCATCCGCCCTTATTTTTGCCCTGGCATAAACATCCCCCGTGGGTTCAGCATTTTCGGGGATATGAAGGTTACTGTAAGCCTCAGTGGGGAAGCAGCGCCTCACGTCATAGGGAATCCCGCAGGCACGGCCGGCCGGTCCCACCAGACCCAGTTTTTCAGCATCGGATTGGCTGACAGCGCCGCAATTTTCGAACCTGGAACGGACACTGGATGTGGAAAAAAGAAGATCGATGACGTGTTTTATCTGCGGTTTAATCTCAACAATCCGTTCTATTAACGTGTTACGGACGCTATCTTCCATGGAAAAAAGCACACCACCCGGTCGAATAAATCCTTTACTGAACCGGTTCCCACAAAGGAGCAGCGCCATATTCAAGAAATCACCCCGCATACGGCCACAATAGTTGGCAGGCGGCAGAAACGCCACATCACCGCTCAGCGCGCCCAAATCCCCCACATGATTCTGGATTCGTTCCAGCTCTAAATCAATGGTTCGGATGATCCGCGCGCCCGAATCCGGTTTGGCAGATGAAAAGGCCTCCAACGCCTGGGCCATGCACAGGCTGTGTCCCACCGTGGTATCCCCTGCAATACTTTCGGCAAGCACCGGGATCCGCTTGGCATCGACCTGGGTTAAAAGTGTTTCAATGCCCCGGTGCTGATATCCCAATTGAATTTCCAGATTGAGCACCCGCTCCCCGATGCAGTTAAACCGAAAATGCCCCGGCTCAATGACCCCTGCATGCACCGGACCGACGGCCACTTCATGGATCTCTTCACCTTCCACGGCGTAATAAGGGTAATTTCCCGGGATGTCTTCATGGTAGTTGTTGCCGAAAACATCCGGTACCTTCCGGCAGTTGCGGTGATAGCGGACCATTTTAAGCCATGGATGGCCTTCGGGTCTGATGCCGAACTGCTCAGCCATCTCCCGCTCAAACATGTGAAAGGGTTCGCATTGAACCGTCAACGACGGATAGGCTTCCGGCGCATCACAGCCGGCTACCAGCAAAGAGTCTGTCCTTAACACGCCCAGAAGCTTGACGGAACCGCCATCCGAATAAGCGAAATAGTGGACAACCTTGCCGCCGTTTCCAACAATATTCAACGCTTCCTGATGAAACGCCTCAAATGGGAGGTGCGGGATCTCCCCGCGACTGATGGCCTTGCCATTTGAAATCTCTAAAAAATCCGTTTTCATTAAAATCCCCCACCGATGGACGTCACCGCATGGATAATGGTCTGGTACAGTGTGTCCGGAACCCAGAAGCACAATAGCAAAGACGTCAAAAGCAATGCATATTGAGGCCAGACCATGCCGGGGCTTTCAGTCAATTGAATCGTGGCATCTGAATCATCAAAGGAAATTTTGAGGATCTGGTTGGCAAAACCGGCAAAAATTACGCACAGGCTCAGGATAAAGATTCCGGCACCCACATGGTGACCGGCCCGGAAGGTACCCACAATAATAAACAGCTCTCCAATAAAAATACCAAAGGGCGGAAAACCGGAGATGCCCGCAAATCCTGCGAAAAACGCTACAAAAGTTTTGGGCATGCGATTAACCAAATTCCCGGTCCCTTTAATGAGCCTGCTGCCGTACCCCAGCAGGATATTGCCCGAGGTCAGGAACAGGGAGGATTTGATCAGGCTGTGATGGATCAGACAAAGAATGGCCCCATAGGCGGCCAGACCACCGACACCCGTTCCAAAGGCGATAATCCCCATGTTTTCGATGCTTGAATAGGCCAGCATTCGCTTGTACTCAGTCTGTTTCAGAATAAAGGTGGCTGCCGCTAAAATGGAGATCAGGCCGAAGACCATGAGGATGGTACCGGAAAAATCACCCAGGCCCGCAGCTGCCATAATGTTGTTGGTTTTAAAAATGCCCAGGTAAGCGCAGTTCAGCAAAACACCGGACAAAAGGGCCGATGCCGGACTGGGCGCTTCGCTGTGGGCATCGGGAAGCCACGTGTGCATGGGTGCCAGTCCCATCTTCGTGCCGTACCCCACCAGAATGAATACAAAGCCGGCCTTCAGCCACATGGGATCAAGGCTTTTGGCAACAGCCGTAAGAGCAGAAAATGAGATGGGTGCATTCACTTTGCCCACATCCATAGAAACCGTAATCAGGACAGAACCCAAGAGCGCCATGGCGATACCCACGGAACAGATCAGGACATATTTCCAGGTGGCCTCGAGGGACGCGGAAGTCCTGTGGGTGTAAATGAGCGGCGCGCTGGCCAGGGTCGTCGCTTCGATGGCAATCCACATGACCATGATATGGTCCGAGAGGGTGACCAGGGTCATGGTGGACAAAAACAGCAGCATGGACCCGGTAAATATGTTTTCGGATTTAAGATTGGATGCCTTGAGGTAACCGGTTGTGTAGATGGAAATTAAAAAAAACAGCAACGATATCACCAGTAGCGACAACAGGCCTTCAGGCGACACCGCGAAATATTCCGGGAACATGGAAACCGGTCGACGGACCCAGATGAGAATGGACAGCAACAGGTGGATGGCACCAATGATGACCAAAAGCGGACGTCCAACATTCCGGGGAAGAAAAAACGCAACGATGCCGGCAAGAAACGGAGCAAGAAAGACCAATTCAAGCATAAAATAACACCTATTCCTTTAATGTTCTAAGCAGTGCTGTATCCACATCATCAAATGTTCGTCTGATATTCTGAAGGATAATGGCCATGATCATGACGCCGGCCAGGACATCCAGCAGGATACCGAATTCCACGATATGCCGGGCATGGGCGGAGAAGGTTGTTCCCACCAGATAGATACCGTTTTCCATCATAATATACCCCAGAACCATGGCAATGGCATTTCTCCGGGCCATGAGCAGAAACATTCCGGACACCAGAACCGTGATGGCTGTGGGCAGCAGCAGTACACTGGTACGGCTGGCCGGGACGTTGAAGTTGTGGCTGACAAACATTGCCGCAACGATCAGCCCAAGACCTGCCAGCATGGAAGCATGATACCCGACGATGGGCTCGACTTCCCGGTGTATGGCCACTTTCTTGATGGCCAGATAAATACACAAAGGGATTACGATGCCGCGGATGGTCAATGTAATCATGGTAAACAGGATTCCGCCGCCGGTCATGCTTTGATCCATAAACAGGGGCACAATGGATACCACCACCCCTTGAAACGCCAGGACTTTGATGAGTCCCGGGAGACGGCTCGACCCGAATGCAAACAGACACGACAACAGTACCAGGGACAATATGACATCAACCGGATTGTTCATTTTACAAACTCCAAGGTAATAATGGTTGCAAAAAAGGCCAGGGCAAAAGAGGTCAGGACAAATTTGGGAACCCTGTCCATTCTGTAACGGGCCATGACCGATTCCATAACACCAACGGCAACGTAGACAAACAGGAGTGCCACAAAAAACACACCCATATTCAATACGGGGTGGCCCAGTTCAAAAGGGAAAATCAGGCTGGCAACAATGGTTGAGTAGAAAAACAGCTTGCAAAAAGATCCCATTTCGATCAATCCGAGATCCGGCCCGCTGTGATCCAGTACCATGACTTCGTGGATCATGGTCAGTTCAAGGTGAGTGGCCGGATCATCCACCGGCACCCTGGAATTTTCCGTCAAAAGGATGATGAAAAAGGACATGACCACGAACAGCAGCGGGGATCCCGCCGTCTGCCAGAGTCCCAGGGGATGGCCACCGGAAAAATAGGCGGCAAGCTGCAATTTGCCGGTGAATATATAGAACAGGATCAAAATCATGAACATGGTGGCTTCACATATGATGGGGAAATACGCCTCCCTGGCAGCCCCCATACCCTCAAAAGGGGATGCCGTATCCATGGCCGCAGAAATGGTAAGAAAACGTCCCAGTCCCAGCAGGTATAAAACGAAAATTACGTCGCCGTTAAAGGAGAAAACAGGCGGTTGTCCCGCAATGGGAAGAAACATCAGGACCGTGATGGCCGCACAAAGGGATACCATGGGCCCCAGCTTGAAGAGAAAGGTTGTACTGGTGCTGTAAACCGATCCCTTTTTGAAAAGCTTGATCAACGTGTAATAATTAATCAATAGCGGCGACCCTTTTCTGCCGCCGAAAAAAGCCTTGACCTTAAGAATGACCGCGGAAAAAAAAGGCGCCAGAATGATGGCGAGGGCCCAAAGAACAATGGATTTTGTCATAAAATTTTCTCACCGTTCAACATTAGATAAAAAACAAAAGGACCACGATTGCCAGCAGGATATACCCGATATACAGATGAATATCTCCGTGCTGTATCCATCGCAGTTGGTCGAACAGCCACAGGATCGGCCGTACGATCACATTTCCCATGTGGAGTTCGGCAATATCATTCACATGGCTGTGGTAATGGGTCTTATTAGGGAACCGGCCCCGTATCACCGGGTGATCTTCGTATAGCGGAGCAACCGGTTTAAAAAATGCCAGGATCGAAGCCGCATATGAGGAGCCCGTATACTGCATTTTGACGGTGGGTTGTGTGAAACCGCAGCCCCAGGTACCGGATCGGTCAACGATCTTGCCCCGGTATAAAAAAACACGAAGAACCAGAATCAATAGGAAGATGGCAAAGAAAACAGCCACGGCCAGCGTAATGTTTCCGGTCATCTGCAAAAACGGCTCAAACGAAACAGTGCCGGATGCAAGCCCCAGGGATTTAACACCCTTCAGGGCCATAAGAACAAATGTTCTGGGAAACACACCGATCACGACACAGGCACCGGCCAGCACCAGCATGGGAACCAGCATTGCCGGCCCTTTTTCATTTACGTCTTGCGCCGCGGGTGTTCTCGGCTCACCTTGGAAGACCACACCCACCACCTTTGTAAAACAGGCCAGGGCCAGGCCACCGATAACAGCCAAGCTTATAATGGCAAGAAGACTCAGCACAAAGGGTGTTTTATCCAGCGCCATACCCTGGAATCCACCCAGATATAACAAAAACTCGCTCACAAATCCGTTGAAGGGAGGAAGTCCGGAAATGGCCAGGGAACCGATGAGAAAGGTAACCCCGGTAACTTTCATATTTTTTAAAAGCCCCCCCAGAGCATCGATGGAGCGGGTTCCCGTTTTCCGGATCACAACCCCGGCCCCCATGAAAAGGAGCGATTTGAAAATCGAATGATTCAGCACATGGAGCAGGCCCCCTGAGAATCCAAGCACGGCCATGATGGGGTTATTGAATGAGACACCGATCATCCCGATCCCGATCCCGATCAGAATAATCCCGATATTTTCAACGCTGTGGTAGGCCAGCAGCCGTTTGAGATCGTGCTGGCCAAGGGCATAGACAACACCCAGGATCCCGGAAATCATTCCCGAAATCAAAACGATTTCACCGAATAACGGCGTGTGCAGATCCAGCACGGAGTATATGCGCAAAATACCGTAAATGCCGGTTTTGATCATGACACCGGACATGACGGCTGAGATATGACTGGGCGCTGCCGGGTGTGCATGGGGCAGCCACACATGAAATGGAAATACGCCGGCCTTTGACCCAAACCCGATGAAACAGAAAACAAAAACCAGAATCTTTGCCGTTTCGGGCAAGGCACCCGTAAACCCAAAGCTTCCGGTATAGCCGTACATAATACCAAAAGCTGCAAAGATAAACATGGCGCCCACATGGGAAAAAACAAAATAGAGATACCCTGCTTTTCGATTTTCCGGCGATTGATAATCATATATGACCAGAAAAAAGGATGACAGGGACATGATTTCCCAGGAAAGCATGAATGCAATCATATTTTCCGCGGTCACAACCAGCGCCATGGAAACGATCAACAGGCTGAAAAACAGGTAGTTGACGGACGTTCGTAACCCCTTTTCCGGCTTTTCCATATAATGAAAGCTGTAGATGGCGGCAAGCAGTGAAACAGCGAAAATGGCAACCAGAAAAAAGGCGGCCAGATTGTCAATTTTAAATGACAGGGACAATGCGTTCAGGTAGCTAATGGAAAATGAGTACTGCCCGGGATTAAACAGCTTGGACAAAGCATCGATCAGTCCGAGAAAGCACCCGGCGCTGATCCCGAGAACACCGATTGCCTTCATCACCGTAAATTGACGCCATAATACCAGGGCAGAAATACCGCCGGATACGATTAACAATATGGAAAGAAAAAAAAGATTCATAAATTTCTCTACCGGTTGATATGATTTGTTGATTTTAAGTCGTAATAAGAAGGCGATTGACGCAGAATCGCCTTTTTCTATATTTATTGCCCTTTTTTGTCAACAACTGAAAATGGAATCGCACCAGGAGAGGTTTCCAGCGAATCGTGAAAACGGATGGATTTCTCAGTTATGAGAAGTGGGGTTTAAGCTTTCGAAATCTTGCGTTGTAAAAGGGGTTAAGACTGTCTTTCGAGCTTTTTCAGCTTTAAGCAGTATTTTTTCGAATACCGAGACGTTTCATCCGGGAATCAAAGGTGGAACGGTTCAGCGCCGCATGGGCTGCCGCCCGGGTGATATTCCATCTGTTTTCTTCAAGCAAAAACAGAATATAGGCTTTCTCAAGGGACTTGAACGTGTGGCCAGCAAACCCTTGGTGTGGCGACCCGCTTATTTCATTTGGAATCGGTGTATCGATATTCGATTCACGGTCGTGGGTTAAAGGACCCTTTTTCTCAGTTGGTTCCTGGATCAGCCATGAGGGCAGGTCTTCCATCTCCACCGTATCTCCTGCAGCGGTTACCATCACATTTCGAACCGCATTTTCAAGCTCCCTGATATTCCCTTTCCACGGGTGTCGAACAAGATAACCCATTGCGGCCGGTGAAAAACGTTTCTGTCTGACATTCAACTTATTGGCTTCTACCGCAATGAACTGTTTAAGCAGCAACGGGATATCTTCCCGTCTTTCCCTCAGCGGCGGAATATGGAGGGGGAGCACATTCAACCGATAAAGCAAGTCCTCGCGGAATCGTTTTACCGCAATCGCCGATGACAGATCCATATTCGTGGCCGAAATGATTCTCACATCGATCTTCTTCTGCACCGTGCTTCCCACCGGTTTAATCTCGCCGTCTTGAAGTACCCGCAACATTCGTGCCTGAAGTTCATAGGGCATATCCCCGATCTCATCCAGGAATACGGTTCCGCCATGGGCCGCTTCAAACAAACCTATTTTGTCCCGTGTGGCACCGGTAAAAGCGCCCTTCATGTAACCGAACAATTCGCTTTCCAGAAGGGTTCCGGGTATGGCACTGCAATTTTGGGTCAGGAAGGGCCTTTCCTCGCGAGGGCTCAAAAGATGGAGTTTTCTAGCAAACAGCTCTTTTCCCGTGCCGCTCTCCCCGGTAATCAGCACGGGGTAATCAGACCCTGCAAAAACTTTCGTTTTTTCCAAAACATCCAGAATCGATTTTGCCTGTCCAATAATCGGGGTCGGGGCCTGCAAACCATGTATGATCTCTTTTAGAGCCCTATTTTCTTCAACTTTTTTCGTGTAAGCGGTGTATTTGCTTAAGGCAATGGACCCCACCGAAACAATATTTTCAAGAAGTTCCAGGTAATCCCTGTCAAGATTGATATCGCTACCCGTATGGGTGGTGTCGATGAGTTCGACAGCCCCATAGACCTCACCGGTATCAAAGATCAATGGGAAACAAACGATGAGGTTGCTCTTGATCTTCAAATCCTCTTCCGCTTTTTCAAAATGCCGATGATCCTGACCCACCTTGCTGATGGTCATCCGTCCATTTTCGATGACCCATCCCACAATGCTGGGGTTTTCGTTTCCGATGGATAGCCCCAGCACTTTTTCGCTGTCATCCCCAATGGCTTCAATGCACGTATATGTATTGTCCTGTTTAACCCATATGGAACCCCGTTCAACGTTTTGGAGTTTAAGAAGGCTCCCCAAGAAAACTTCCAGAATTTTTTTCTTATCAAAACCCGTCTTTATGCCCATTTTCACCCTCTCCTCTTGCTTTGCGGGCTATGGATAACCATTTTTCAAAACCCAAATGCTAAAAACCCTAGCTTCAGATTACAACTATATCATAAATTTGATGATTTATCATTATTTCCCACAAGCGGATCAGTGAATATTTTGCACGCTATGAAATCATGGGCTGTGGAAAACATATGTATAAAGGGTTTCCGGCATCGTCACTCCACCTCGGTACTATAGGATTCTACATCGCCGTCGATGTGAAAGGGCGATTCATAAAAGAAGAGCTGCCCCGTACCATCGAAATAGCGCATGCTCCCGGTGGCACCTGAAACGGTGATGCTCCCTTGGAATGCCCGGGACACCTCTGATTCAAGGGTCTGGGTCATCCATCCGTCACACACCACTGTGGTAACTTCGAAAGGGGTGTCGTACACGCCAGATGCCTCAAGGAGTGCGGAAAAGCTCCCCGCGTGGTAAGTGAGGGGAAGCACGGTCGGGACCCCCGTCGCCGGGTTGACCCAGGTGTTCGTGGCAACCAGACCCACCCGGGTCTCTTCCGTCAGGGTCAGCTCAACCGTGGGTTGGAAACCGTAGCCCGTGACGCTTTTGGTCCCCGTGACGTAACCGTCGATGGCAAAGGTGCCGGGGGTCGATCCTGTCACGCTGCAGGAATAGGAGGCGCCACCCCCGCCCAGAGAGTCGATGCTGCACGGGGCATTGTAGGTTACCCGGGCGGATCCGGTACCGCTAACCTGGCTGTTCACGATGTTGAAACCGCCCTCGATTTTGAGACGAACAACGGGAACCACTGTGGTGGCGCAGGCACCTGGGCATACCAGGACGTTGGACTCATTAATTTCATATTCCAGGAAGAACTGGTATGCATATTTCCCTTCACCGGTTGCTCTGTTTTCAAATGAGGTCGTCCAAAGGTAGTAGTCGGGGGACGATGCGGCGCTGCCTGCCGGTATTGTCAGAAGATAGAGCTGGTAAGTTCCCGTTGGGATACCCGATGCGGGAATGCTCTGGAAAAGGGTCTCGGATACCGGCTGGCTGACATCTTTGCGCCACGGTACCAGACCTTCACCGAGACTTTGAAGCCCGCCCCTATCGTTCACGATGCTGATGGAATCGGAACCGGGAATGAGGATGCCCACATAGAGGTCCACAGGTTCTGAGAATGCCTCCATGGAGACCGAGAGCGTGAGGGAATCCCCCCCCGTGGCCATGGGACCGACACCGAAAGGAGCAGCCAGCGACGGGTCTGTGTCGGTGGAGGGCGCATCGGAGGAGGCAAAAACGATGGTCTTCTGACCGGATGGCGCCGGAATCCCATCGGCATGGGCGGCAACCGGAAAGAAGAGGGAAAGATACAGGGCCAGGACAGTGGCTGTGGTGAAAAATAATCGTTTCATGGCAAAACCTCCTTGCTTGATTTAAGATCCTTGTTGAAGTTCTGAGAAGCAAGGAGTATGCCGTTTGGAAATCGCTAAAAAAAGTTACCGAAATTGATGCCCTTTATAGGGTCGATGGGGACCGGAGCACCGGAGGAAATCAAAAAGGCAGGCAGTGAATTCTTTGATTTCCCAAATAGATAGGAAGATTGAAAGGACACTTGAAAGATGTTTCCTTCTTATTCTTTTGGAATAAGAGACAAAACCATGCTCCAAGCTTATACACGATGCCCTAAACCGCTAAGTTGGCTTCATTTCATAATTTTTACGATATTTCAACTTTTTTCACAGAATCAAATCGGTATCTTTGGGCCAGCTCACACCATTTTAAAAATCAATCTACACAGTCGACGCTACCAGGAAAACAGGTGGTCAGCACCGACTGCAAGCATTACCAGCACTTTTTCATTCTCCCGTCTGGCATGACTTTTGCTCAAACCAATCCATAACAGAAGTGGTACTTTCCTAAAATATGTAAAGGAGGCTTGCAATCATGAAAACTAAAACAGCTATTATCATCAGGATTATCGGGGTTTTCCTGACCATGTTGGGCGCAGTCATTTTTTGTCTGCTTTTCGTTTTATGGAGTGCGGAAGAATATTCCAGTTATTCGGTTCCCATTTGGCCCATGGTTATGGGTATGGGAATCACATTCCTTGGCCTGATATGCGTCAAAACAGGAGCAACATCAAACTACGGCCCGCCGGTTGGAAACCCTGGCCCTAAAACGTCAACCCACCATCGGATCAAATTCCTCCTTTTCTGAATCGATCCGGCCCTACCCCTTGACACCCCATTGGAAGCCTACTCTAAATTCACTTAACACAGCGGGCATTTTTTTATCAAAAAAAAGCCGCAACCCGTAAAGGCGCGGCTTCTTTTATAAATAATGGTGCCGAAGGCGAGATTCACTTTTTTCCATGTCAATTCAATAAGTTATTGAATTCCATGTTAGTTTTTGTGAGTTTAAACGAGTTTTTGAACAATCCTGGCTGCATAATCGCATATATGCGGTGGTCGTAATTTATACCTTCAATTAGAGCAGGAATGCTTCACGGGTTCGATTCCCGTTGGGACTACCACATACAATCTAACCCCTTGATTTTCCTGAATGGAGTCAAGGGGTTTTTCGTTGGTTTTACATGGTTTTCGTTCGTACTGGGCACAGTGTGCCTAAAACCCACTTGCAGGACTCTTCTGACGTAATTGGCTGGATAGAGAAGCCTACTCCCATGATTTCAACACCTTTTTGGCGCGTTTAAGAGCGCTTAGAATACATCAGAAGCCGTCTTAACATTTAAAGATGCAATTATAGCGAGGGGACCTTCCGGGTTCCCTTTTTTTGTGCCCAATTATTGAGGTCGCCGCTGCTGCGGGCCTATTTTATTGACCACTTGAGGGGTCGCTCTGCGTGCAGGGCGGTCTCTTTCTGATTTAGGGTCATCGCCCTGAAATTTAAAGGAGGTGTTGATCATGACTTGATCAATTATAACTCATCGACTGAGGGTCATTGTAAAATGAAAGACACAAAAGCTGCTTTTTTAAAAGAGATCCTAGTAAAAAATTGTATTCTTGGAAAAAGAGAGGACGTGACAAAATTGGTATGTTCTAAGTCCGAAAAACCCAGTCCATCATAGAAATTCTTAAAAGCAAGGTAGGCAACGAAAACCAACCCTAACTCATGATATGGCAATAAGTTAAGGTGGTTACGTCAAAGAGTTAGGGTGGTAGGATGTTTTATTAGTATTTTTTAAGGGAGGATTTAACTCATGAAAAATGAAAGTTTGAAACTCGTTAGGTTAGAAGAAAAAGATGGTGAATCAACTATTTATCAAAAAAATCAAATCTCTGTGCTGCCGGGAACGACGCCAGTGAAACAGCAGATCCGAAATATCCGCGCCGACAAAATCCCCGCATCAGAAAAAAGGGGCCTAATTGCCAGCACATGCCGTGAGCATTTGGAGAAATACGCGCTGTTGGCAATTGATTCGAGGACTCCGGGAAGCAGAGGGTTGATTTGCCTGCGAAGCGGCGATATTTACCCAATTTCGAGGAAAAGTGCGCGCCTAGATGCGTTTCTCTTCGAAAATTACGGCATAAATTCTGAATCGACGGAGTATAAATTTTTACTGGCAGTGCTCACTCATGCTTGCTTTACCAACCTTGAAACGGCAATTTACAACCATTTTCATTTTGAGAGCGAGACTGGAACCCTCTTCTTCCCACTGAACAAACGGGAGATCGTAAGTTGCACAGAGAAGATCTCAGAAAGAATTCCAAATGGTGCTGACGGTTTATTAATTAAGCCATCAGCGGTATTTTCGGACTTCAACTACTCTCCGGGAAAAATTAAGGTTCCGGAGCAGGCATATGTTTCCAAATATTTATTCAGAGATCTAAATTGCGAGAGTAATTTCCGATGGAGGCTTCACCAGGAAGAAGCCGCCTTTCTCCTTGAAATTCTTTTCTATTTTATTCCCTTTGCTGACTCAATGCCAACGCGACCTATACTCATTGTGCACGGTCCTAAAGGTTCTGGGAAATCGAGTTTGTTGAAACAAATGGGGATAGCACTTTTTGGTCCTAAATTTAGTTTATCCCTCATTCCAAGGTCTCGGCGGGAGCTTGAAACCGAATTTTCAAGTAACGCGTTTTGCTGTTTCGATAATGTTGACCGGGATCTGAAAAAATCGCTGAGAGATGCTTTAGCGGCTATTTCAACGGGGAGCGGTTTCAGAACGCGTAAACTGTATTCGGATGCCACACAAATCAGTTACACGCCCCGTCCTGTGATCGCTTTGACAACTCGCAATCCCGCCTTTTCTCCCGATGATGACGACATTGTGAATCGTTCCATTATCTTAAATTTAAAAACCCTTCAAAACGTTATTCCGGAAAATGAATTGTTAGCGCAGGTCGAAAAGAATCGCGACGTAATCCTCACTGAATTGATCAACAAAATGCCGACCGTGCTTTCCGCACTCAAAAAGGAAAGCCCCGTAATGCCGAACAATTCCTTTAGAATGGCCGATTTTGCAAACTTCGCCTACAAATCTGCCACTCCCATATTTATCGGGAGGATGACAGAGGACAAAATTCAAGCCATGCTCGACGAAGTTTTTCTCAAGATTTCGGCATCACAGCGCGCCTACTTAACAGCGGACCCCCTGCATCACGTGGTTGATGAATTTGTTGCTCAGAATAAAAAGACCTTACCCCCCAATAAGTGGCCGATCAAGAAACTGTCCGGCGCACTTTTTAAAGAACTCCTGGCTATCGATAAATCTTGCAATTTCGGTTTTGCTAAAACCTGCAAAAATTTGATTTCATTTGGGAAGTTCATGGGGAACAACGAAGATATTTTCGCCGAACGTTATGGATATTCCAGGAAAAAGACAACTGCAAATAAAACTGAACATAGTTTCACTGGTATGCATTCCGGCCCCTTGAAAATTTGAGATAATAGGGCCGCAGAGGAATTACATTTGTTTTCTCGCAGAAATATTCTTTTATTCAATAGAGAAGAATCTCACAGAAAAAACCTGCTCCCAATACAAACTTGAACAATGGGCCTAGTTACTAAAATTGCCCTTTTCCCTTATTTAGAGGGGGTGATTCCAGTGGGATAGATAATTGAGCAGTGTGATAAATCGATTTGGCGATGGCAGGCCGGTTTTCCACTTTTGGAACTGGCTTTTTTTATGAGCAAAGAAAAGAAAAGGAGTGGAAAATGAACGAGTTGTTGAATGTAGAAGTATATGAAAATGGAACCGTAGCAGCCCTACCCGGATTGTGTCCAATACCAAGGTGATTGGAAGAACAGCGCCGAACACGGAAAGGGCACCATGTTTTTCCCGAATGGAAAAACACAAAATATAACGGTCATGGGGAGGTTTCCTTGCCTAATGGAAGCAAATTTCTGGGGACATTCAAAGAAGACAAACTCCACGGGAGAGTCCTACAATTTTTCCCGACGGTTCATTGTTTGAAGGTTTATGGGAAGACGATGAATGCATTGCTGATGCAAACGAAATGGATCAGAACAATACGGCCGAGTTAAACAACTCATCGATTGATCCTGATTCTATGGCAAGTGTTGTGATGGAAAATTCACAGCAATGAAATATCTTGCCAATCAACTCAAATCCCGATTTATCCAATAGAAAGATCTTATAGAGAGTAAATTCGTTTCGAACAACGAGTTTTCAGACGGGATTATGTCTAAATTCTTGAGGCCTTCGCTAGTAGCGGGGCCTTTTTTTTAGTGGATAGCCGCAAAGGAGGTGATGCCAACAGTAGCATCAAAATTTGGTCAAGGAACAATCATAAATACAAATTTTAGAGGAGGAAAAGAGAATGGATTCAAGTAAATTCACGCATTTCGAAATGGAAAACAGTGAGACGATGCCAATTCAAGAAAGGGAGGTCATTATGAAAGCGATAGAAACGAAACAAGATCTAATCGAGGACGTGGAAACCTCAAATAATCAAAGCGAGACCGATTTTGGGACAGCGATACCGGGGTCTTCAGTTGACAAAACCGAGCAATCCTCAATTGAGAAAATCAACCAAATATTGCTCAGGTTCAGTGAGTCCGGGGGACAATCCACGCCGATTGTTGTTGAGCTAGGGGAAGAACTCCAGGACTTGCAAGATCTCATCGACGTAAAGACGGATTCCACTCTGCTGAAATATTGTGCGGCAGCTTTTCCTGGTGAAGATCGAAAAACTTTCAAACAAGCTCTTTTGGTATACCGCTTTTCAGGTTTCTGCCAGTCAAAAAGGTCGTTCTTCTATAGTTCCGGTCAAATGAACTGATGCGGCCAGATAATCGTAAACAATTGAAATGTCATCGATTCAATACCATTTGTGGGTATCATGTCATATGACCTGAACTATAATAACATTGGCGGGAGAAGAACAGGTCGTCGAACTTTTGGCGTCACGGGGCATTAACGCTGCGTCGAGCACCAATGGCAACAACGGAATTCAGACGTTCAAATTCCAAATTGACCGAGTGCTCGATTCCTTGAAATCACAGCGCGCAGCTGCTGAACCCAAAAAGAACGGGATGATTGTCCTTGGAAAGTCGGCGGAGCGGTTTGCTGATAAAGCGGAGAAAGCCCTAGGTGATAATGTGGCTACCACGGGCGAGGAAATCCAACAGCTAGGGCGGATGAAAGACAGATTGGGTACTCTTTTGGAAACAATTAAGAGCGTTATGGAGAGTGCCGAGGAAGCGCTCACTTCGCAATAAACCGGGAATAGAACTCCAATTAAGGGTCGTACATCCTATATCTCTCGCGGATATTGTTACAGACGTCCTGATTTTTTGAACTCTGTGATTATTTATTCGCGAGAGGTAACCAAAATGGAAGAAGGCCAGGATTCTTGGCTAATTCAGCCTATGACAGCATCAAAAAGAAAGTCAAAGGTGTGTTGATCCAAGAGGTAAGCCGGCGGGATCTGCCAGGAACCTGCAACGCCTATGAGCATATCCGCCCGGAGGGAATCGGTGAAATATGGGCTGAGGATTTTACACACCTGGTTGTGGATCATATTCGGTTCAAAGTGGCCATTTTGATTGATGTTTTTAATCAGTACATCCTCGGCTGGTCAGTGAGTCGACGGGCGACCGAAGGGCTTGTTGCCATTCCTGTTAAACAGGCCCTCAGGACCAACGGCGGCAAGCCCCCTGCAAAGTTCCTTCTGGAGGATAACGGGACTCAGTATGTTTCTGAAAGCCATCAACAACTGCTGAAAGCCCATGAGATCGTCAGTCGTAACATTC
>Ga0233437_1004510_pt1 | contig 16282 bp, 15 predicted proteins | sample SI_122_August201_FD_182714 | JGI IMG/M metagenome (GOLD analysis project Ga0233437, IMG submission 182714) | Seawater microbial communities from Saanich Inlet, British Columbia, Canada - SI_122_August2016_200_MG | ecosystem: Environmental > Aquatic > Marine > Inlet | place: Canada: British... | reverse complement strand
GGCTATGCCGAGAGCCAGCAAAAGCATGTCGGAGACGTGCTGGTTGGGCTCGCCGCCATTGCGATCCATGAAAAACTGGAGGCCGCGCTTCAGGGGCTCGGGGCTCATCAGATCGGCAAGGCTTTGCAGGCAGGAGGGATCGACCCCGGAGAGGATCTCAGCCGAGGCGAGGCGGCGCAGCATGCGGTCTCGTTGCACTGCTGTTGCCGGGCGTACCGGTTGTGGCGGGGTGTCGTCAGCGAAGGGATCGGGGTGCAGAGAGGCTTGCTTGAAGGCTTGGGCGTCGGCATGCAGGGCCTGCGGCAGTTGCTCCCAGGAAAATGTGTACGAGTTATTGACGGTCCGTGTCGCAAGTTGGGGAATGGAAGCGGACGGCTCGGTGGCGACGAACCGATTCCAGATTCGGATCATCTCCTTGACGATCCGATCCGGGATTTTGCTCAGTTGGTTGAGGTCGAGATAATCGAAGAACTGTTGAACGATCTCATCATCGACTTCCCCAGGCGTAATCTGCAGGCTGCAACAGAAACGTCCGAACCGGCGCAGGCATGATCGTCGCGCGTGGTCGGGCGCCATCACCGCGACGGCCTCCCAGGCTTCGGTCAGGGGAACCCGCTCAGGGGCAATATTGACCGACAGTCCGGACAATCGAATGGCGCGGTTGATGCCGGAGCGCACGTTGCGCCAGCGGGTCGACGACAACCCCAGAGCGCCGGGCGAGGCATTGGCGATCAGGCGGCGCAGGGTCGGGGCGTGGATGGGAACGAGCCCGAGATCGCGATCCAGAATCCGGCCGAGGGTTCGAACAGCCGAAGCCATGTTGAGGCGGGCTTGCTTTGAGACTGACAGTGACGGAATTAGAGCAAGGACATCGTTCAATGACGGGCCGGCACTTTCGGCGCCGGGATCTTGCGATAATGATGGCCGTATGATTGACATGAGTACCCTCGTGATGACACCAGTGGACTATAGTATAAAATAATTAAAACACAAGTAATTGAATACCACGCTTTCAATGAAACGAACGTAATTATTTAATACGTAAAAACAAAAAGTTTATATATTAAAGATGATTGACGTAGATCTATGGTGATTTCTAGCAATTACATTATTATCGGCGTTGCGCGAGAAACGAATTTAGGTCCGTCTCCGAAATCCGGATCGAACGGCCGAGGCGATGCACCCGAAGATCGCCGGTGTCGATCCAGCGCCGAACCGTCTTCGTGCTGACCTTGAGATGGTCGGCAGCCTCGGTGACCGAGTACAGGGTGGGAAGGGATCGGTTGATGGAAGCGCTCATTGGGATTGCACCTGTTCCTGGAGGGCGACGTATTCGGCCGCGGCTTGGCGGGCCAGAAGGCGGGCGAGGCTCTTTAACGATTCGGAAGGCTGTGGGACGGTGACGAGGGGATCTGATGACTGAGCGGTTGCCGGCGTCGTGGAGACGCCGTCACGGCAGCCGGCTTCCCGGATGGATCTGCCAAGATTGTCTTGGTTTTGGGAAGTCCGAACGCTCATTGCCCATGCACCAACCGGTTTTTGATCATGGTGCGTGTTTTAAACGTGATCGGGGTGGCAGCGGGTCGGATTAACCTGGGAAAAAAAGAGGCGTTTAATCGACCCTGGGTTCGATCTCCAAAACGCCGTCCGTGGTTTTTGTAACCTGCGCTTTAAGTGCATTGCGCATCAGGTCACGGACACTTGGATCCGGGTCAGCGTCAGAACGCCTGCTTCCCGTCTCGGAGCGAATAGACCCAATGACGACCTTCAAGGCTTCTTCAAAGAGCCCGCTGCGTGTCGTCGTCGGCTTGATATGCAGGTATTCTTGGATTAGCGATCTTCTCGGGCTGGAGGACCTTTGGAAAAGAAACGTCGCTAAATTTGGGCAATGTCGGGGTATCAAAAATGGCGGAAAGAGGTCATCATTGCCCAGCTATTGTGCTTTGACAGAGCCAGCCGAAATATTTCATTCTAGCTATTCATGGGCGAGAACGGAGCCAAATAGGAGCGTCGTTTTACGAACCGGGAATTTTGTGAAATCCGATGCATAACTTCAAGAACGCGGACTATCGCCTCCTGTTCGACTATTCAACTGAAGCCATGTTGATTATCGACGGAAACGAATTCGTCGATTGCAACAAGGCAACGTTGGACATGCTTGGATACGAAACGCGGGAACAATTGTTGAGTTCCCACCCGTCAAAGCTATCTCCCGAGTTTCAACCCGACGGACGTTCTTCTTTCGAAAAGTCGGAAGCGATGATCAAAATCGCGTTCAAACACGGCAGCAACCGGTTTGAATGGATTCATAAACGGGCGAATGGCGAGTGCTTCCCCGTTGAGGTTCTTCTAACGGCCATTCCCTTCAAGGACCGAAAACTCCTGCATACGGTTTGGCGCGACATAACGGACCGCAAGCAGGCTGAACGGGCATTGCGGGAAAGTGAAGAGCGTTTTTCGAAAGCGTTTGGTGCCAGTCCGACCGCGATGGTGATCGTTTCAGTTGATGGATATCGATTTATTAACGCAAACGATAAATGGCTTGCGTTGTGGGGTTTTTCCCGCGATGAAGTCATTGGAAAGACCTCTCCTGAAATCGGCGTTTGGGCGGATATAAGTCAGCGATCAGAACTTATAGAGCGACTGGATCGTGATGGCAGTGTCTGCGAATTTGAGGCGTCTTTTCTGACGAAATCCGGAGAAGAGCGTCTGGCTCTTTTGGCGGGAGAAATAATCGAAATCGCCAGTAAGAATCATGTTCTCTTGGTCTTCGATGACGTCACAGAAAAAAGGCGATCCGAGCGAGCTTTGAAAGAAAGTGAACGTCGTTTCGACCTCGCGCTTCGTTCGACCGACGACGGCCTTTGGGACTGGACCGCAGGTTCTGATGAGGTATTCCTGTCGCCGCGCTGGAAGCAAATGCTGGGGTATTCAGACGACGAAGTCCTGTCTCTAGACGATCCCTTCCCGAATTTAATTCACCCTGACGACAGGGGGCGGGTGCTGCGGGAAATCAGGAGTTTTTTCAAGAGTTCAGAACACCGCTATCAGCAAGAGTTTCGGCTGCGCCATAAAGATGGCCACTATTTGATCATCCAGTCGGCAGCTTTTGCGGAACGCGACGACGACGGGCGCATAACTCGTTTCACCGGCCGCCATACAGATGTCACCGGAATGCGGGAGACAGAACGCCAATTGCTGCAAGCTCAAAAGATGGAAGCTGTCGGTCAGTTGACGGGCGGGATTGCCCACGATTTCAACAACCTGCTCCAGGTTATCCAGGGCAACCTGGAAATGGCTAAGGATTTTGGTGAAGGCGGCGGAGATCAGGTGAGCGAATGTATCGATCGGGCGCTCATGGCCGGCCAGCGGGGCGCGAAGCTGACTCGTCAGTTATTAGCTTTTTCGCGGAAACAAGACCTGCACCCCGAAACCGCGGCCCCCGATCAATTGATCGAAGGAATGCTGGTGATTTTAGGGCGCACGTTAGGAGATAACATTGAGATTGAAACCGTTTTCGAGGAAGGAATCCAATTCGTCACGATCGACCGAAACGGCCTCGAAAATGCAATTCTCAACTTGGCCGTCAATGCGAGGGCCGCCATGCCGAATGGCGGGAAATTGACTATCGAATGCGGGAACACACACGTGACGGATGTTTTCGTCACGGAGGATGGAAAACTACCTGCGGGCAGATATGTCGAGATATCCTTGACGGATACGGGATTTGGAATGCGGCCTGATGTCTTGGCACACGTTTTGGAACCTTTCTATACGACCAAGGATATCGGCGAAGGTAGCGGCCTTGGTTTGAGTATGGTCTATGGGTTCATCAAACAATCCGGTGGCCATTTGCACCTTGAGAGTGAAGTCGGCAAGGGAACCACGGTGAGGTTATTAATTCCCGCGGGTAATAAGGAGGCGGGCCGGGCCTCTCAAGAACAAGAAGGGGTGGAAATAGAGCCGTTCACCGGCTCGAGAACCATTCTTGTGGTGGAGGATGATCCGGACGTTCGCGCCAGCGCGGTGATGGTCTTGGAAGCCCACGGATACACGGTTCTGGAAGCCAAAGATGGGGTGGCCGCTTTGGAGGTATTAGGTCAGCACGAAAATATCGACGTTATATTCAGTGATTTTGGAATGCCCAAAGGCATGAATGGCCTTGATTTCGCTCGTGCGGCGACAAGGCGTCATCCGGGCATCAACGTAGTTCTTACCTCGGGATATCCAGAGGCCGAGTTAGAGAAGTCAGGTCTGTTGAAAAGTGGCTTTACCCTGCTCAGGAAACCCTATTCGAGCGAACAGCTTCGCGAGGCCCTGAATAGCGTTTTTTCGGAATGAGTTTATTGCCTTCCGACCGAGTGACGAGAGGCTTAAACACCTTTGAACTTCTCTGAACAACCGGTGGCAAATGGCCCGTCTCTAGGTTTGCAGGAAGACCCCAATCCCCGAAACCATCCGCTAAAAAAATATCTCTAAAAGTCCGCTCGGGGTCATCAACGGTCGTTAGCGCCCGCTCCTAAATGGGTCTGCGTTGCCCTCAACAGCGGACGTGAACGCCCAAAATCCTCGAAAAGCAGTCGTCACGTCGCCCGGTGCTGAACGGCTGTTTTTAGCCACTAGCGGTCGTTGGGATATACGGTTTCACTGCGCCATCGCTGATCCCAGTGCCTCGGACAGTGCGTCTTTCGAGAATGGTTAGCCAGGAGCAGACTTTAGATATCTCCCTGGATCTTGGCGAGAAGCGCACATAGATGAGCTCGTTCTTCATCCGTCAACTTAGACAGCATGCCTTCTTCCGTATCGACATGGGATATGATCATTTCATCGGCAAGCGCGAACCCCTCTTGCGTCAATAGGATATTGAGCCCTCTGCGATCATTTGGATCCAGGGTTCGTTCGATCAAACCGCGCTCTTCCAGCCGATCCAGCCGGTTTGTCATGGCGGAAGTGGACAACATCATTTCTTTTGCAAGAGCCGAAGGGGATAAGGCTTCACCTCGTCCCTGCCTGCGCAGCGTCAGAATCACATCAGATCCGGCGAGGTCCAGGTCGAAATTTGCCCAGTTGGCTTGAACGCGCTGGCGCAGTCTTTCACCCGCTCGCCAAATTTCACCAACCACGGCCATTGGCATCGGGTCGATGTCGGGCCGTTCCCGCCTCCATTGCGCCAAAATTCTCTTCATCGGTGACCCGCCGGACGGGATTTCGCGTGATTCGACTTTCTGATCTTGACTCATACCGTGTGTCATCCCATATAGTTCGACATCAAACTATTTGATATAAAGTTACTAGATAACAAAATACCTTTCTTGAAGTTATCGCGAGCGAGGTAGAAAGTGAAGGGGAATGTGATGACAACTGAACGGATAGCAGACCACCCGATTGAGCCCGTATTCCTTGAACGTTGGTCACCAAGAGCCTTTGACGGTTCCGCAATGCCGGTTTCCGACCTGCTTACAATACTCGAAGCGGCTCGCTGGGCCCCGTCCGCCTACAACCTTCAGCCATGGCGGCTTCTGTATTCCCATCGCGAAGATTCTCATTGGCAAAAATTCATGACTTTGCTGGACCCGTATAATGCCAGGTGGGCTCAGTATGCTTCGGCGCTTGTCTTTTTGTTGTCGGATACAATGATGCCCGGCGATGGAAATCGCCCGCCACGTCTATCGCGAAGTCACAGCTTTGACACCGGTGCGGCTTGGGCGCAGCTTGCCCTTCAAGCAACGTCCCTGGGTTACCAAGCCCACGCAATGGCAGGGATCGATTTTGAACAAACACAGGAAAAGCTCTTTGTTCCTGAACGCTTTCGGGTCGAGATTGCGATTGCGATCGGCAAATCCACTGATCCGTCGGTATTGCCGCCGGAACTTCAAGAGCGGGAACAAGCCAGTCAAAGATTGTCTCTGAACGAGATAGCGTTTGCCGGGTTGTTTCAGCAGTGAGTGGCGTCATACAGAACCCGGTCTTCCTGCTGCTGATTACGGGCACATTGATCGGGTTTAATTTTCCGCTCGGAAAGATCGCCAGCGATGCCGGCGTCTCGCCGATGGTCTGGGCGATGATTATCTCGCTAAGTGTTTCGGCAATGCTGTTACCCTACCTCGCCGCCAAACGGAGGTTGAGCGCGCCCAGGGGCCGAACGGCTCGCTATGTCGTTGTCTCCGGGTTGATTTCATTTGTGGCACCGAACGTGTTGCTTTTTAGCGTGATTCCTCATGTCGGGTCGGGTTTCACAGGGCTTATGTTTGCATTGTCTCCCGTCTTTACCCTCTCTTTAGCGGGAATGTATCGGCTCAAGGGCCCGAACCGGATCGGGATATTCGGTATCGCCCTCGGTTTAGCGGGAGCCGCCGTTGTGGCCGTCACGCGAGGCGCGGGGCCTGAAGCGCCGCCAATCATATGGATCGTCTCCGCCCTGCTAATCCCCCTGGCTTTAGCCTGCGGGAATGTGTACCGGACATTGGATTGGCCCGACGATGCCTCACCCGATAGCCTGGCGTTCTGGAGCCATTCGTTTTCTGGCGTCATCATTTTGTTGCTGCTTGTGTTCACCAATGGGACCCTGCCGCTTAACGAACTCATGCACGCCCCGTGGGCCGCATTGGCACAAGGGCTTGTTGCGGGCGTGGCGTTTCCGGTTTTTTTCAGACTGCAACGCTATGGGGGCCCCGTCCTGCTTAGCCAAATTGGTTATGTTGCTGCGGCCATTGGCTTGATTGCCGCGACAGTCTTTCTGGGAGAAAGTTATAGCTTCATGACATGGATCGGTGCCACGGTTATAGCCGTTGGTATTGCCGCAACAGTCTTGTCGCAAATCATGGACATTTGACGGCCCGCCATCACAACTGAAGCCACGTGCGCGTTCTCCCTGCATATAGGCGGTAACGTCTAAATCTTCGGCTTACCGATTGAAAGCGGTCATGATTCAGTGCCGTGCTGGACGACTGGGCTTTGCCACAAGGAGAAATTTGGGGCCACAGCAGGATGCAGATGTTTCTAACCCACTATAGATGGCAGCCCTTAAAAGAACCTGCCCTTGGCCAACAGAATGATTTCACCACTGACCAGCACAGAGCCCGTTATTGGATCGCGCTTCATGACGATCTCACTCGGTCGTCCAACGAAGCGACCTTGCCGAAGAATGAGATTCTCCGGCGCACCGCAATAGCGCCAAAGGTAGGCGGCAGTGGGACCGGCGGCGCTACCTGTTGCAATGTCCTCGACCAAACCAAGATTGTCCCAAGTGCGGCCTTCGAACGCTTCGGGGTCAAGTACGTAGACGAACTTGCCACCCAATTTCGCAAGTCTCTGCTCGAAGTCAGCGCATTGAATTTGGGCCACGGCAAGGCCGCCCGCAGTGACTGGCACGATCACGTAGGGCAATCCAGTGGAGACTGTTGCTATCGGAAGGCCGTCAAACAGCAAATTGGACTCGAGCCCAAGGCCATTCAATACGTGCCTCACGGCTTCAGATGGCCGGTCCTGTTCAAACGACGCGATCCCTTGGTCCATCTCGGCCCAAAAACCATGTGGCCTTGTCTGGGTTCTGACCGAAATTTCGCCGGAGTTGAGGACGATGCGCCAATTCCGATCCTCCTTCGCACCTGTCAAATGCTGCAACGCTGCCGCAGCCCCGAGGACTGGATGCCCCGCGAAGTCCAGCTCCTCCTCCGCTGTGAAAATACGCGCAGCAACACCGCCTTCACTCGGTTCGCCAATCAGGAAAATCGACTCGAACTGCCGCATCTCTTGGGTAAGGCGCTGCATCACCGCCGTCGAGAGTTGGCCCGCCTCTGGAAAAATCGCGAGACCGTTGCCGGACAGGGGCGTGTGGGTAAAGACATCTGCGTGGATCCAGCGCAATCCCGATAGATCTGATTGTGCAACTTGAACTTGCCGCTCAGTCATTTTTTGTATCCTCAATTAACTTGGGCCCCGATTTGCCGGTTATCGCGTGGCTAGCAGAGGTCGTTCACCCGGATCACTCAAAGTTCCCAGTTCCGCCAACAAGTGCCCCACCTTGACGTAGATCAGGCATCCCTTTTCGGAGAACGGCGTGTGCGTGCTTAGATGAGGGCTACGCAGCCATGTTCCGGCGGGATAGGAGCCGATTTCGTCCTCGAAAGTTCCCTCAATAACGTAAATTTCCTCGCCTCCGAAATGGCTGTGGCGATTGAAAATGGTTCCCGGTTGCCAGCGCACCAGGGCGGCGCACTCGGTTTCGAATTGATGCAACGGCAAGACGCTGAGGCCATCCACCAGACCTGGCGCGAACGCTGCCGCGCGCGTATCGATCTTGACCGACTCTTTGTCGCTGTCCTGGAACTGCCACAATTTAACGAAAATCGTGCAGCCCTCGCGGGTGAACGGCGTATGCGATGTGCCGACCGGATTGCGCAGGTAAGATCCGGGACCGAAGTCACCGAATTCGTCGGAGAACGTGCCCTGCAGCACGAGAAATTCTTCGCCCCCGCCGTGGCTGTGCATCGGAAAGGTACTTCCCGGAACGAAGCGCACGATAGACGTTGCGCGCGCAACCTCATCACCGACCCGGTCCAACATGATCCGCTCGACGCCGGAACTCGGCGAAGATATCCAATCCGCGCCGGTCGTTTGGACCAAAGCACGTTCGCCAAAATTTGCGTTGATACGCATTGTTTCTTGCTTCATCTCTCGCTCCACAGGATATCGCCCGACGCTATCCGCATATCGGTTGGCGGACACCGTCTCGCAATTGTTATATATCGAGAACCAAACTCTCGCCCACCGAGCGGGACACGCAGACGCTCATCAATCCGGCATGATCGCGCTCGGCATTGGAAAGGGCGCTGTCACGGTGCAGGGGGGTGCCCTCCAGCACCTTCACGGTGCAGGTCCCGCAGGTTCCTGACCGACAGGCGAATTTGGCGTCGACGCCGGCCTCAAGCAAAGCATCAAGAACTGTTTGATCCGGCGCGATGCCAAGCTCCTTTCCCGACGACGCGAGACGGACCTGAAATCCGGTATCGCCGGTTTCCGGCATTGCCGCCGTAAAGCGCTCAAAACGCACCCGGTCGCCGTCAATGCCTTGGGCTACCGCCACATGACGAACGGCGTCGATCAGGGGCTCCGGGCCGCAGACGTAAAACACCGCATCGGCGGGCGAACCGGAAAGCACGGCTTTAATATCGATCCTTCGCCCCTCTTCGCCGGGATAGAACGTGACCGCGCCGTCGAGCGCCGCCGCCAGTTTTGAGCGGTAGGCCATATGTGATTGCGAACGCGCCGCGAAATGCAGGTGGAACGCCCGTCCGTCAGCCGTCAATGACTGGGCCATCGCTTTCAGCGGGGTGATGCCGATACCACCGGCAATCAATACGGTCGGTCGCGCATCATCGTGTAAAGAAAATGCGTTCTTCGGCAAACCGGTCCGAATGACCAGGCCAAGCACATAACGTTCATGGATCGCGCGTGATCCCCCACTACCCTGGGGGTCGAGCCGGACGGCAATTTCGTAAACGTCACGGCGGTTCGGATTGCTGCTGATGGAATAGGTCCGGGTTTCTTGTCGTCCGTCCTCAAGTGGAACGGGAACCGGCAAATGCGAGCCGGCGGTCACCGCCGGAAGCTCTTGGAAATCCGGACGACGCAATTCGTAGGCTCGGACTTCGGGCGTGAGCTGACGAATGCCGGTGATGACCAGTTCCATAGGGCCGTCTCCAATGACGGATGGTAGCACGGACAGGCCGGCGTGCGGATCGCGGCCAGCAGCCTCGAGTTCGGCATTCCGGTTCCTCAGCGGCACTTCCCGCTCGTCGATTTCGGCTTCTGTAAAGCGTGGCGTGATGTGCTGCGGGCAGTTCCAGTCCAAGGCCTCCACGGTCAAAACCACGGCACGCTCAACCCGCGCCCGGTAGGTAGGCACTTCAAGACGCGCCAACAGTTCCGGGTCTTCGTCATGATGAACAATCCGGGCGCGCGCCCAGATCTTGAGGCGTCGGCGGTTCGGATAATCCATCAAGATCAAGGCAATCCGATCATTGGCGTTAAGATTGCCGACGCTGAGGTATTGAATGTTGCCGCGGAAATCGGCGTAGCCGATGGTGCGCTCATCCAACACTTTCAGAAAACCTGCGGGGCCTCCTCGGAACTGGACATAGGGCCATCCGTTTTCGTTGGCCGTTGCCTGATAGAAACCGTCACGCGCTTCAATGAATTCAGCTTCAGCATCGCCCAGGGCGTTACGGGGATCTTCTGCGAGTTCAAAGCCCTCGTTTGCGGCCCGGCTACCGTAGCGCGTCTGCGCAGCCTTGACCGACGGTGTGAAAGAAATTTCGGCAAATTTTCGGGCCATGACAGTTTCCTAATTGAATGGGACGAGTGCCTCAAACAGAGAGAGAGGGACAAAACAAAGAAGGCACTCGTCCCGGTTGGCAGACAGACGGGCGGGTTAAGCGGCCTTTTGCAGGGAGATCTTGGGGAAGTCGATATCCACCTGCGTGGCTTTGCCGATCAGATTGGTCAGGATGTTCATCCCCACATGGGTGATGATCTCAACAATTTCGGCATCGCTGTATCCGGCGTCGCGAACGGCGTTGAACTCGGCCTGGGTAACCTCACCTAGGTGGTCGTTCAGCGCCTTCGCGAACGCGACGGCGGCAGCGGCCTTAGCGTCTTGGGACGTGCCGGCGCGATTGGCCTCGATCTCTGCGCCCGTCAGCCCGGCTTTGCGGCCAATGGCCGTATGGGCGGACACGCAGTATTCGCAGGAATTGCCTTGGGCAACGGCAAGGGCGATGCGCTCGCGGGTCTGAGGATCCAGTTGACCGGATTCGGCGATTCCATGAAGGCCCAGAAAGGCTTTCAAGGAATCCGATGAGTGCGCCAGAATACCGAGGAAATTGGGAACCATGCCGAGTTTGCTCTGGATCGCGTCGAGCAGCGCCTTCTGTTCGGTATCGGCTGTTTCTTGGGTAACAACATTGATACGGCTCATGATGATAGATCTCCTTTGTCCTGGGGTTGATGTCTGTCGGGCCGCATTCCGCGCCTGACGAATAAGGAATAAACTGTTTCAAAATACGTTAGAATATGGATATTATTGAATTTACTATTCCATAAAACGGAATAAATAAATGGACCGGTTTCACGCGATCCAGGTTTTTGTGAAAGTCGCCGAGTGCAGAGGATTTGCCGCTGCCGCCCGGGATCTAGCCATATCGCCGCCCGCCGTCACACGTGCCGTTGCCTTGCTTGAAGACCGGCTTGGAACTCGGTTATTGGTCCGCACCACTCGCTCGGTTCGGTTAACCGAGAGTGGAGAGAGGTTTTTGCAGGATGCTCGGCGCATATTGCTGGAATTGGAAGAGGCGGAGGAAGCCGCTGTGGGCTCTCATGCGGCACCACGCGGCGAATTGCACATAACCGCGCCCGTTTTATTCGGACGCATGTTCGTGACCCCGATACTGGGCGACTTCCTGGATTTGTTCCCGCTGGTAAGCGCGCGGACATTATTTGTCGACCGGGTCGTCAACCTCTTGGATGAGGGCCTGGACGTTGCCATTCGGATCGGTGACCTTCCCGATTCTTCCTTGATCGCGGTGCGTGCCGGAACTGTTCGCCGAGTGATGTTTGCGTCGCCGGATTACATCCGAACCCAGGGGCTCCCACAACGGCCTGAGGACCTCGCCGGCCACCGGCTTATCCAATCTTTGGCCATGGGAACCTCTCTTGACTGGCCGTTTCAAGAAAACGATGTGCCGTACTTCGTTCGCGCGGAACCACGTCTTCGCATGAACACCAACGATGCGGTAGTTGATCTGGCCTTTCAAGGATGGGGGCTGTCGCGCCTATTGTCCTACCAGATCGCTCCCTACCTGGCTGATGGGCGATTGCAGACTGTCCTGGATGAATTCGAAATGCCCCCCTTGCCGATCCACGTGGTTCACCAAGAAGGCCGAATGGTTTCCGCCAAGGTTCGATCTTTTGTTGATTACATGGTCGAACGCTTGAGAGCTGATCCGGCCATCAATTGACTCTCTACGACCACTATTGAACGTTTTTCGACATGATGTAGCCCGATCACAGCTCGTGGGACGTTGGGGGCCGCGAACCACGGTTCATATGTCCGATTGAGAGTCCGCTAATGGGATGGACCGGCTGCATCCTCCAGTGGGTTAGTCTGAAAGGACTTTAGCCCGCGAACAAAAGGAGCAGCATCCCATGGCAACCCCATCGAAACAAAATAGCTTCGCCCTCGCCTCTGTCGGCATCGATATTGGCAAGGACGTGCTTCACCTTGTTGGCTTTAATACTGACGGCAAGATTGTTCTGCGCCGGAAGATCCGGCGTTCGGCATTGGTAAATGAATTTGAGAAACTGCCGTCATGTATCGTTGGCATGGAAGCTTGTTTGAGCGCGCATTTTGTCAGTCGGACGCTTCGCAAACTGGGGCACGAGCCACGGATCATTCCGGCGATCTACGTCAAGCCCTTCATCAAGGGTCAGAAGAACGATTACAACGATGCAGAGGCCATTGCCGAAGCGGCTCTTCGACCTAATCTGAAGTTTGTGACGGAAAAGACGCAGGATCAACTCGATCTGCAGGCCTTGCACCGTGTGCGATCACGTCTGGTCTCCCGACGAACGGCGACGATCAATCAGATCCGCGCATTCCTGATCGAACAGGGAATAACGGTTCGCACCGGTGCCCATGCGTTGCGCAATTCGCTTTTTGCGATCCTGGAAAATCGCATAGACGAGATATCTCCGCGCATGAACGATTTGATTGTTGGCCTCAATGCAGATTGGCAGGAACTTGACGAGCGTATCGAGACCATCACCGGCGAGATCGAGACGATCAGCAAGAGTGAAAAAAATTGCCAACGACTGATGAGCGTTCCCGGCATCGGACCAATTATATCGACGGCGATGGTGGCGGCCATAGGAACGGGTGACGCCTTCGGGCGTGGACGTGACTTTGGGGCCCGGCTCGGCCTCGTCCCACGCCAATACAGCACGGGCGGCAAAACGGTTCTTGGCAGGATATCCAAGCGCGGCAGCAAGTATCTGCGAACCCTGTTCATCCAGGCGGCGCACGTCATTCTGATGCGCCCCAACAATTGGCAGAAGTTCAGCTTCGGACCTTGGCTCACCGAGGCGGCAACCCGACTTCATCGAAACAGGCTCGCCACAGCCTTAGCCAACAAGCTGGCCCGTATCGCATGGAGCGTTCTGGCTAACCAGAAAGACTTCGACACCAACAGAGATGAGATCACAGCCGTCTAAACCAAACGACCCCGGACCCAATACGCGAGTGAGAAAAATTGCATGGAACGGATTAAGATACGCACCCAGAGTCTGTTGACCCCAATGGTCGCCCAAACTTCAGGGGCTGACCTGTCCGCTAATGAGACCAAAGGTGCGTGCGTACTCCCATCAAGGCCACGGCCCGCGTGCCGATCAAACAGGCCGGATACATATCAGCGACTTCCGATATCCAGCAAATTCTCTCTTGCAAACAGCAGCCGGTCCATACATGGGGTCAAAAGCGGTTGTCAGAGAGGACCTGTTTCCACTTCTGCTTAACTCCGGAAAGCGGCGGTTAACGCGTCCAGGAATTCGAACATGTTGGAACGAACGCCTCCGAGACCATGCAGGGCAAGAGGAAGTGCTTTAGAGGAAACACGAATTCCCCATGGATCACGGTGGTTGGGTTTCTTGAAAAACCAAGTGCCACCAAAGGAGCCGGTATCACATCGGTATGTGTATCCACCAGGACCACCACTCGAATTGACGTGCATCTTGACGCACTTCTTCAAGACGCGCTCAAGGCCGGTGCCGTCGGCGCGCGACTGATCGGCGGGGGATTTGGCGGTTCCATTGTTGCTCTCATCGAAAGTGGAAACGCCGACGCATGGTGCATAACAATCAAAGATATGTTTCCCCAGGCGAAGGTATTGGCCTTTTCCTAATCGTCGTGAAGATTGTCCGGACCCCCCTTGCGAAGCGAATTACGCTATTTAGGGGCGAACGCAGCCAGCCCAACTACGGCTAACATGGACAACGCCATGGCGATGTTGATGCGAGATTGGATGTGGGCCGGGAGGTTGAGGCGGTGCAACGTCACGCCTGCAAATAACCAAAGAAAATGGATCGGGATCCAAATTCCGTTGAGAATTAGAAACTTGAGCATTGTTTCCGTGACGAGGTTCTCGGGCCAGAATGCAAATCCGGTAAACAGCGCCGTATTTACGGCATACGCTTTCGGGTTGACGGCTTGCAGCGTTATGCCGCCCCAAAATCCCGGCGCTTTCACCGCTTCGATAAATGCGATCTTGGTTCCTGAAAACGCAATTCGTGCAGCAAGAAACGTCAGATACGCCGCTGACGCAATCAAAAGAACGTGACGGATATTGGCGTCGGCCAGAGCTATCGCCGCCAAACCCGAAACAACCGCTAACGCCACCAGATTTGTTCCGACAAGCAATCCGGCGATATAACGGATGCCTGGCCGTGAACCGAACGCCGAACCGACGCCAGCGACGGATAAGACGCCGGGTCCGGGGGTAATAATGAGGAAGAAAACGGCGACGGCGAACGTAAGCATGGTGTCTCGCAAGTCTTGATACGGCGCCCGTCAACACCCTTCACGGCGTGAATGGGCTATTTGACGGGAGCCATTTTTCGCAGATGGCGGCCTAATCGAAATCGGTGGCGGCACTGGGCCCGCGCCAGCGTTCGATTTCTTCCAGCAGGTTCTGAAGTTTTTCCCCGGCCCGCTCCATCGCCGGGTTGCCCAACACCAGATGAAGCGGCGGTTCCGGAGCCTCGACGGCCTCGATAATCACACGGGCCGCCTTGTCGGGATCGCCCTGCTGTTTTCCGTGGCTTTTGCTAATCTGGGTCCGGAAGGCCCCCGCCGTTTCTGCGTAGTCGTCAATACCATTTGCGGGGTTGTGCATGGAACGGCCGGCGAAGTCGGTGCGGAACGGGCCGGGCTCGACCACCGTTACGCCGATGCCCAGCGGTTTCAGCTCGTGGTACATGGCTTCGCTGATGCCTTCGAGGGCGAATTTGGTGGCGGCGTAAATTCCCGATCCGGCGATGGCCCGCAGGCCGCCGACCGAGCCGATATTGACCACGGAACCGGACCGGGCGGCACGCATGGAAGGAAGTACCGCACGGGTCACGTTGAGCAGACCGAAGACGTTGGAATCAAAAACCGTGCGCGCCTCGGCGTCGCTGATTTCCTCGACCGCGCCGAACAATCCATGACCGGCATTGTTGATCAGCACGTCGATGCGCCCGAATTTGGCGATTATTTCGTCAACGGCGCGGCGGCATTGTTCGGCGTCGGAAACTTCAAGGGACACGGCGAGCCCATGTTCCGCCTCTCTGATCCGCGGGTCCAGGCGGGCCGTGTCACGCGCCGTTGTCGCCACGAAATCGCCGCGGGTCAATAATTCCAGGGCTAGCGATTTGCCGATGCCCGTTGATCCGCCCGTAATGAACCATACCTTTGCGTCGTTTCCGGCCATGATTGTCTCCCCCATTTTGATTAATCCGACATTCCCCAGATAACGTTCCAGTTGATGTGGATTATACGTCGCGCTCTTGTCGAGTGAACGGGTTTCTTGGGAGATTTTCGACTTTCTGACAATCGTGCCGGCGATGTGACGTTGGACGGATGCGTTTCAGTGCAAGTGCTTCCGTCAGGACCAGGTTTTCCTGGCTGTCCTGCCGACCCATCACGCCTTTGCTGAAGGTCTTTGCCATTTTGATCGAGTTCGGCATAGGTTGTTGCGTGCCCCCGCAACCATAACCAACCGTGGAAGCATATAGGAAGCAGGCGGGGGCGCGAATGAGCGTGGTTCTAGGATAGCTAGACGCCAAGGTCCGGTTCAATGCGTCTCAATTCCGGAGTGGTTCCAAAAGCGGACTAACTCGGAACCCAGCCCGGTCTTCCGGTCGTGACCCTGAGCAGTCATCAGGCTCCATGGACCCGCAAAAAATGGAGAAATCGCAGTTTTCTCTGCACTCCCGCCCATGCCCATCGAGTCCGATTCGAGTGAAATTTGACCGTGTTCGTCATCGGAAGCTTCCCGTTTTTCCAACAAAAGCGGAGGGCATTCACCCTCCGCCTCCCGAAGCACGCCAGTTATCTGTTCCGAACTGTACTAGGAAGACTCTCTTGTGTGACGTCAGCGCCTATGGCACGGTCACCCGACCGCCGCTAACCGCCAGCGTTTGCCCGGAGATGTAGCTGGAGCGATCCGAGAGCAAGAAGACGACGGCGTCG
>Ga0233437_1004506_pt1 | contig 16285 bp, 10 predicted proteins | sample SI_122_August201_FD_182714 | JGI IMG/M metagenome (GOLD analysis project Ga0233437, IMG submission 182714) | Seawater microbial communities from Saanich Inlet, British Columbia, Canada - SI_122_August2016_200_MG | ecosystem: Environmental > Aquatic > Marine > Inlet | place: Canada: British... | reverse complement strand
CTTTCTTTTCAAATATTATATTGTTTACAGTCCACCATCTTGTTTATAGTTCGCTTATTCAGTTTGATAGTACAATGTGCCTTGCACCCTGAAAAAGCTTCAGTGCACAACTAATCCTGAACACAACGACTGCTAAAGCCATAACTCTTACTATCGTTGTCACGGCCCACTCCATCTCCAATATAATACAGAGCCCGGCCCCAGGCGTTACTCGTATCGTACTCACTGGAGGACCAGAAGCCGCAGTAGATGCCTAAAAAGTTGAAGCTACCTTCCAGGGTCCGGGCGCCGGCCGGAAGAGCAGTAAATCCAAAGGCATCAGCACCTGTATTTTGCCAGCCTATTGTAGATTTAAGGTTTTTTCCGGCATCATAACCACGGGATCCGGTATTATTCCAAATCGGGTCTCCAACAGGATATTGGCTGTCAACCGTTCCTTCTAATATTTTCCATTCATCATCAGTAGGAAGATGCCAGCCTTCAGGGCAAATTCCTTGCATACCGGGTGTTGTAGTATATTCCATCATTTCGTTCCATTGGTATAGCCCTCCATAAGTTTCGCAATTAACAGGGTCATTATCGTAGCAGTATTTTTCAATAACACCATTGTTAGTCATTTCTTCCGTACCGATTATCATTTCTCCTATATTCAGGTTTTCGGCCATCCAACATTGGTCGCCTATTTGAACTGTTTCGTAGGTTTGTTCATTACGGGGATCAGTAAATGGGTCGCCGCATGTAAAAAGTGAACCAGGATAAATTAAAACATCGGCGGCAAACATCCTTACAAGATATCCCTGTCCTGGTTGCATATCGCCTATATTATTTACCCATTCTTCACCTATTTTTATTAACATCATACCCTCTGAATTTCTTACAAATTCCAGATTTTCTAATAGGCCTTCAAAAACTTCTTCGGCATTCAGAGCACCTTCAGGCAAATAGCCTATCACTTGATAACCAAAGTGTAAATCAATTGGAGTTTGAGGGTCTATTGCTTCTCCAGTAATTGTTAATTCATCGGTTGTATTCATTTTAAATACATAACCTTCGGAATTTACCCAGTCACCAATTGTGTTTACCCAATTCGGGCCTATTTTTCTTAACATTGCACCTGCAGTATTCCTTACAAAATCTAGATTCTCAAGATTATCTTGTAAAATGTTTACTAAATCGGGATTCTCAGAAATAATTCGGGAGGAGACAAAGCTATAACCTTGTATAAGTTCGATTTGCTGTTCGCCTCTTGAAGGATTTTTTGTATTTTCCTTTTGTGGGAAAAGCTGTTGCGAAATTAGCAGGCTTATAAAAATTAAGCCAATTACGTAGTTTTTTTTCATAATATTTCTTTTAAGTTTATGCCTTACTTTGTTTTAAGGAGTGTTCAGGTCGATTTCTTCTCCTGCATAAGTATAAGTTTTTGAATAATTCCATTGTTCACCTGTTGCCAAAGGAAAAATGTTTGATAAAGCAATAGTCATTTTGTTAGTAGGATCATCAGTATCCTCATCCTTTTTGCAACCGCCAATGATTGACCCAATAAAAATTAATATTGATAAATTTAGTACAAGGATTAAATTCTGGTCAACTTTGTTTTTCTAATTTTTAAAACTTTGTTTTTTTTTGTATTTATTATTAATTAAATTTTTAACAAAAATAATACTGAGGTAGCCATAAAACAAAAAGAAGTACTGTACCTGTGTCAAAAGTGCTGTACCTGTGTTAATTTCTCTTATAAGATGACTGGGTAGCAGAATGTTAAAAATATCATTTTATGTAGTATTATTTGCTTCTTTTGACTCTATCGCGAAACTGTTTTGGGGTAAGGGCTAACTGTTTTTTAAATTTTCGATGGAAAGTAGCATTGTTTCTAAAACCTGCCATACTACCTATCTTTTCTATTGAAAAAGGCATATTCCCCGGGTCGGCCAATAACTCGCATGCTGCGCCTATCCTGTATTTATAAAGTAAATCGCTAAAGCTTTGCTTATAATTTTGGTTTATCATCCGCGAAAGATAAGTACGGTTCGTACCCAGTTTTTGGCAAAATTCTTCCTGGCTGACATCTGACTTCAGATATGGCTTTTCATCTAATAAAAATATGATAAAGCAGGAGTCTAGTTCTCTATATTTATTTTCTTTTTCGAAATCTTTTTTGTTTTGTTTTTTTCTTATTTTGATCTGATAATTGCCCAAGATATATAATGCCGGTCATTAAATCGCCTTCATAATAACCGGCAATAAGCAATGTATCAGTTTGAAATACATGATTATTATATTGTCGGGCTGTTTGTTGTTTATCTCTTAAAGAGTTTTTCGTTTTTTCCTTTTGTGGAAAAAGCTGCTGCCAGAATAACAGGCTTAGAATAATTAACCCGATTGTGTAGTTTGTTATCATTATGAATTTACTCTACCGGCTTCATCTTTTTGTAATCATACATCTTCTTCCCTCCATAAGCAGCACCCAAGCCAAGCAAAATAAATAATCCGCTGCCAATTGGAGCTCCGCCTCCGGGAACATTTCCGGTTTCTCCATGGTCGGGTGGAGGAGGTGGTGGAGCATCAGCTTTTGCGTTTGAGCTAATAAAAGTTGCTACTGCTATCAGTAGAACGATTGCTATTATTTTAATGTTTGTTTTCATAATATTTTGTTTTAAGTTTTAAGTTTCCCTCCTTAGTTCTGATAGCTATCGGAATTATGGTGAACAGGCAAGTTTCGGATCGCTGACTGATTACAGATCACTGATCACCGATTACTGATCACCGATTACTGATCACCGATTACCGATTACCGATTCCTGCATCCAGTTCCTATTCCACATATATTTTTCCGCTCACAGTCATTTTATCCGTAATTATCCTAACAACATAATATCCTTCCGATAATTTTAAATCAAAGGTGTTTACTACTTCTGAATATTGTTTTTCCATTACCGGTTGTCCAAGCATATTAAATAATTGAATTGTTCCGTTTTTTAGTTCTTTATCAATAATATAAAGTTTGTTATCGTAAGCATAAAAGCGAATATCTGCGGTTTCGGGTGTTTGGTCTTCAATGCCTGCTGCCTTGTTAAAGTGTAAAACAAAACGTTCACGTATTTCACCTGCTTCGCTAATATTGAAAGTGTATTCTTCCGTTTCACGAAAATCAATTAGTTTTCCGGTTTCTTTGTCTTCTAATTTTATAGTTATGATTTTATCAAAATTTTCAAGTTCTTTTATTTTGAAAGTATAATTTCCGGCTTGGTTTATATCCAAACCTATTTTTACTTCTGTTATATTTCCGCTTAAAGGAGGCAATGCTTGATGAATAAAATCTGAACCGTTATCTTCAACCAAAACGGAATATAAAGCAATATCCGGATTTCCTTTTAGTTTTCCGACATCATAAGATATATCCAAACCATTGGCCATTCCTTCGATAAAGGCTATTAAAATTTCATTATAAAGTCCTTCATCGTTTTCAACACTCATATAAAATCTTGATACTTCTTCTTGCTCTGAATTTTTATAAAAAGTAGCTGTTCCATGCTTTCGCATATTTGTATTAAATGGTAGGGATGTTGAACCTGAATTTTTTGCACAAACAATAAATCCCTGTCCGGCTTCAATATATTTTGCTGCATCTGAATTTGAAATTGTTGTATAATCATCTCTGTTACCTTGATAACTTGCCTGCTCATTCCATGCATATATGCCTGAATAAGTGGCATCTAATACATCAGAATTGGTACTCAAAAAACTATTTGCATCTGCATTACTGTTTGCTGCAATTGTTGAGCAAAAAGGATTACCAATGAGGTTGTTACCAATGCTTGTGCTATTTGTAGTTCTTGTAATATTAATACTTTGATTAGAAGTGTAGGGAACTCCGCTCAGGCTTAAAGTTTTGTCTGTTGTAATATAATTAATAGCATAACCTTCACATGCTACAAAACCTTCTGTCGCCATTGTGGGGTCATTACCATTAGGGCCGTTTAAAATGTCAACCCAGTTCCCAATATTATCTCCCCAATCTAAACTTTCTTCCCAGCGATAAAATTGATCATTATCAGTACCTGATGTCAGCCCCATACTCAATGTGCTGAAATTATCTGAAATATTTGTTTGGCCTGCTATGTAATGCCATTTGTCATGCGTAATGAATCGTTGAACGGTAACGTTTCCTGTGGCAGTTCCTGAAACTATGAGGGAGCCGGTACCGGTAGCAGATGAATTAATAGTAAAGGTTCCCGAATTGTCAAGATCGCCCTCAATTGTCATTGCTTTGGTTTCATTTATATCAACAGTTTTACCGGAATTATTTGTAAGGTCTTCTAATGTAACTGTTCCATCATCAGTAAAAGTTCCATCGTTAATAAATGTTGATGATGTGTTATTATTTGTAAGGGTTCCGCCAATTGTCAGAGTTCCCTCATTCAAAACATTTCCTGATACGGTTAATGTATTTGAACTATTTGATAGAGTAGCTCCGGTACCTATACCTAAGTTATTACAACTTACGGCAGAACTAAGCGATGCCGGTTGTACGCCTCCCGAATATGTGTAAACCCCAACATTATCCGTTGAAGCCGGAGCACTTCCACCACTCCAATTTGTTGCGGTTGACCATGATGTTGAATTAGTGTTTAACCAGGTGTTAAAACAAGAGGAGGCTATCCAATCATCATTTTCCATATTATAGAGAGTTCCATCATATTGCCATACGTCAGCATTTCCGCCATAACACTGAGCTGTGTTCCCACTAACGTTATCAAAGTTGTAGTAAGCAAGTAAATCAGAATCATCTCCTTCCAATGTTTTAAACATATTTTCGCGAATCTCCGAAGCTGTCCTGACAGTCTTCCAGATACGGACTTCATCTAATTTAACATAAGACCAGTAACCACTAGAGTTATCACAAGCAAGATTCAACTCATCGCTACCGCTTAAATCAAATGATTGAGTAAATGTTTTCGTTGCCATTTCAACTCCATTAATATATATTGAGCCTACTTTAGTATCCTTACTATAAACAAAAGCAATATGATACCACGTATCTACGCTGACGGTGAATGTAGTGTTTAAGGTACTATAGTTAAGGAGACTTTGAGCTAAATATAGCTGAATTCTGTTATCAGATATTTTTGATCCTACAATTCTTTCACTCCCGGTTTTTGTTTTAATATATAAAAAATTTTGATTGCCGGTGAGGTTATCCCATTTAACCCATGTTTCCATTGTAATATAATCGCTCTCAACACCGGTTGCTAAATCAGCTTTCACATAATCATTTATTCCATCAAATTCCAGACAATTTTTTGGCCCGAAAAAAGCTGGTGAAGTTTGCCAGTCAGAATCATCCATATTTGTAAGTGTGCCGTCATTTGTTCCGCCTGATTTTGAATCATCCGCATTAGTACCGCTGGTTTCATTTAATTTGTAATAAATGAGAAGGCCGCCTTCGGTTCCGGCAAGTTCTTTATACATATTGGCACGGATTTCATCTACGGTTCTGCGGTCATCCCACACACGGAATTCATCAATTTCACCATATAGATAAGCATTAGTGCTACGGCCTAACGACATATTTCCTGTTGCCGAGGTAATGCCACCCCCCTGTGCCAGATAATTTTCTTCACCCCCGTTTATATATAACCTTATTATGCTCCCATCCCATGTACCTGCCACATGAAACCAGGTGTTAAGTGGAACAGCATTGTTAGTTGATACAGCTTTCCACGAACCTGCTGTATGAAGGTAAAAATAGAGTATTCCATCGGTTCCGATATCAAAAGCTATCGTAGCATTACTTGGAGCATTAGCAAAAAAGTTGTTGTTACTGGAAAAATTATTCACCTTCACCCAACACTCAATACTACCTGACGAAGTTTCAGCCATATCCGGCATTGACACATAATCATCCGTGCCATCAAAATCGAGGCAATTGTTTTGGGCAAAAAGCGATGATGCAAATATTGCTACTATAATTAACAATAAGTATTTTTTCATGATTCCTCCTTTTTTTGTTTGTTTTATTAATTAAAAATTATTGATGCAAAAATATAGCTGTGGAAGCCATAATGAAAAATAAAGGGCTGTACCTACGTCAAAAGTGCTGTACGTGTGTTAATTTCTGTTTTTATGTTACAGGATGACAGGATGTTAAGAGCATCCTGTTTTAGGTTGTATTATTTGCTTTTGGGGACTTTGTCGCGAAACTGTTTTGGGGTAAGGGCTAACTGTTTTTTGAATTTTCGGTGGAAAGTAGCATTGTTTTTAAAACCTGCCATTCCACCAATCCCTTCTATTGAGAAATGCATTTTGGCCGGGTCGGCCAATAATTCGCGTGCAGCACGTACTCTGTATTCACAAAGTAAATCGTTAAAACTTAAGTTATAGTTCCGGTTTATCATCTGGGACAGATAAGTGCGGTTTGTACCCAATTTTTGGCAAAATTCTTCCTGGCTGACATCTTCCAATAGATATGGTTTCTCCTCTATCAAAAATTTAATAAGGCGCATGTCCAGCTCTTTATATTTGTTATCTGGATCGGATTGTTGCGGGGATGAATGCTCAGATTGTCCCAAAATATTTTCTTCAAGTTTTTTTTCAATTTTCAGCGATTTCAGATTCTGCCTTACAAGTGCATAATAAGCTTTGGATTTTTTCCTTAAAAGTACAAAGATGATGATTGAAGAAACAACAATAACTGAAATTACAATATGATAGATGATCAATAAAAGATTAACTCTTTTGATGTCATTTTCTATAATCTCTACCTCATGATGTAAAAGTGTATTCTCTTTTTCCTTTTTTTCTGTTTCGTATTTAATCTGTAGATATGCAATTTTCCCCCTTGTTTCCAAGCCAATAACTGAATCTTTCAACTTAGCAAAGCGTTTATGGTATTCCAGCGATTGCTTGTTTCTGCCCAATTTTTCATAAATCATCGACAATAGCTCGTAGTTGTCGTATATTACTTTCGGCGATTTGGTTTGCATAGACGTCTCCAAAGAAGACAAAGCATAATCCAGGGCTACACTGTAATTGCCAAGGTTAAAATAAGTATGTGAAATATTATAATTAACCTGTGCTAATTTATATTTGTTCCCGGTTTCTATTGTTATCTTTTTTGCTTTTTGGTAATAGATCAGTGGGGTATCGGATTTTCCGGTTTTACCATAAATATTTGCTATATTGTTCAGGATGGCAATTTGATAATCCCTGTTTCCAATCTTCTGTGAAACCTCCAAAGCTTTGAAATATTTGTTTAAAGCCAAATCATATTTTTCCTGTTTTTTGTAAATCATTCCAATATTAGAAAATGATGCTGTAATGCGTGTGCTGTCCCCGGTTTCCTTTGCATAAGCCAAAGCTTTAGTGAAATATATCAGTGGTTTTTCAATGCTGTCGAGTTCATAATATAAATTGCCAATGTTGGTTAGGATAATTGAATAAAGGCGCCTCACCGATATCCTTTTATGATGTGTATTTAAAAGAGTATCACAACTTTCCTCAGCAGCGGTCAGATAAGCTATTGCTTTAGTATAATCAGTTTTCATTGTGTAAGCATCACCGAGGTAGTTGGATACAGTGGTTGCATCAAAATATTGTTTGGCTTCTTTATAACTTTCCAATGCCTTTTCGTAATATTTAATACTTTGATCATAATCTCCAAGCCTGTAGCTGGCATACCCGATTGTTTTATATGCAATTGCCTCCTGTTCAGTGTTTTTTAGTTTATTAGCCAAATCCGCTGCAAGTTGTCCATATTTAATACAACTATCTGCAGATTTAAAAAGATATTTACGGATAAGTGTTTGGAGAATATCCAGTTTTTTACTCCCTTCAGAAACGGTGAGGAGATTTTTCAAGCTGTCAGTTTGTGATTCCTGCCCGGGCAGGCGGGGATTATCAGCAAACAAAAAAATGGGGACTAGCAGACAAAACAATAAAAAATATCTCATAGATTTACTTTTTGTAAACAAAGACAAAAATATGAAATTAAATAAAGTAACGGGCAATAAATGATAAAAAGCATGTACAACAAATTTCCCTTTTAGTGGCAAGTGTTATTTCGCCACAAAAACACGAAAGCACAAAATCCACACAAAATAACTACAAATCATTTCATCGAACATAATTTTCAAAGTAATATTTGACTATTTCTCCAGTAGATTTCAATTCTAATTTTCTGCTAATATTTTTTCGATGTGTTTTAATCGTATTGTAACGTATTGATAATTTTTCTGCGATTTCATGATTGTTTTTTCCATTAGCGAGAAGTGCTATTATTTCCTCTTCTTTTGGGGTTAGAAGTTTCTCTTTTTTATTTAGAATATTTAGTGTTTGCTTTACTTTTTCCGAATAATATTCCTGTCCGGATAATAGAGATTCGACAACCTTGATTACTAATTCATGCTCATCTTTTAAAATATAGCCTTCGATTTTTAGCTCCTTACATTTTTTTATTACCGAAAGTTTATTGTGCATGGATATTATTAATATCGGCAGTTTAGGGTGGTTCAATTTTACTGAAGATAAAAGTTTAAAAATATCTTCACCCGGTAATTCAATGTCACTTATAAATAGATCATAAGAATTGAAATCTGTTTTTTGATCTGTAAGCTCTGCTATGCTTTTAAACTTATCAATATCCAAATCTGAAAAATAAGCTTTCAGAATTTTCTCCAATCCTTCGGAAAACAAAGAGTGATCATCTAATGTTAGTATCTTCATTTGTTTTTATAAGCAATGTTTTTTTTTATCAATAACATCTATTTTAGCATTATGATTTTAAATACTCTTCCATATTTTTTCTGTGAAATTTGGCCCAAATTCCTCCCTTTCTGGATTTTACAAATACTGACCAAGCTGTTTTACCTTCATTATTTTTAACCTTCAAAATACTTCTATCAAAGGATGAGTTGTAAAGATTAGATAATAAATTATTAGGGTATAGTAAAGTCGATTTTTTTAAACCTCTTGAAAGCCAAAAATATTCAGCAAGATAATGAAATACTGTATTGCCCAATGTATCTGTCAATGTATAATCAATTTTATTATTCTGGAATATGATATTTAATACCTTCCAGTTCATTGTTTTAGTAAGCAACATAAATGCCGGTTCACCATTTATGTTAGCATTCCAGTCTATTGTATGTTTCTTATCCAAAGCAAGTATAACATTATCATCACGTTTAAGTATTGCAAATGTTAACAAAGAATTAGATTCAAAATCATTAAGAATAGTATTAATATGGGTTGGAAAGTCTTTGATTTTATTGCTTATACCACGTTGCAACTTATTATCATCCCAATATTTATAACTCTTATATTTAACTTTAGTAATATAGTTATTTAAACTCATATATTGTTTTACTTCTAAATCTAAAAATGCTTTATTATGTATGATTGAGAATGATTCTAATAATGTTTTATGATCATTTAATTCTTGTTCGTTCCATATTGCAAATCCCTTTACAAAACGGGTAGATTTACCTAAGTCAAAGAAATGATAATAAGTTTGATTTATTAAAAAAACATCTTTAAACGAAAACCTACCATACACTGATAAATTTTGAGTTATTTTCTTTTTCATGTCAACTATTATATTTTTCATGTCATTTAAATCTGTAAGGCTTAATTCCAGATTTGGATTAAATTCAACAATTCCTGACCTAATAAACTCAGAAATATTAGTGTTTACTCCATAAAAAAAGTGGAAAAGAAATATTGCACGATAATGATCTTTTAACACGGAATCGTTTTTAATAAAAGTAACTGCAGTAGGTAAAAAATTAAATGCATTGATAAACGATGGATTTGTGAATAATGAATCGGTTAATGCTGCTAATAGTTTTAGTTTTATACCTTCATCAGTTAAATTCTCAAAAAAATTTCCTGCTTCCTGATAATTACCCAATTCACAATTTTTAAATAAATTCTTCTTTTGATAGGATAAGGAAGTGCTAAACTTTTTATCGTAATAATCTTTTTTACTCGTATTCTTTAGCAACACATCTAATGCTTTTTCTGAGTTTGCTTTTTCAGCAATACTTATAGGTGTATAATCATTTACTGTAAAATCAATTGAAAAGCCTAATTCAATAAATCTTTCTATACAGTTTGGTGCATTTTTTAATGATGCTAATAAAATAGTTTTATTTACCCTGCTATTAATCTCCTCCTGGGTTTTATTTTTGGCAAAATCGTTTAAAAATATTTGAATAATATCAGGTTTATCTTGCTCGAGTGCGTATATAAAAACAGGTTTTTTAGCAATAGTTATAGCATGATGTAGATTTGATTGAATTACTTGATTTAAATAATCAATATTGTTTTGATCTATAGCTTGTTTTATTTCATTGGATAACAATTCTTCTACTTCTATAAATAGTGTTTGCTTATCCCCTGTAAAGTATTGTGGTGCAATTTTTTTTGCAGTAAGTAAACTTGTGTAAGCTACAACCGCGTTTTTTCCTTTTGAATATTCTCCCATTAAAAAAAAATATTCTGCTTTTTTATTCTCTGTGGCTGCAGCTCCTGCAAATTTTACCGCTGCGGCTCTAAAGTGTTCATTATTTGTTTCCTTGTATAACTTATGTTTGCGCTTAGCTGTATTGATATATTGTATATCCTTTGCAACCAAATTATTTTCAATTACTGCTTTCTTTTGGGGAGCCGGGCAATTGTTTTGTGTCCAGTAAGTATTACTATAGTTGAAATTATTTTTCATAAACAGTGCAAAGCAGTTATGATGTTCTACATAAGCAAAATTATATTTCTCATCAATTAGGCTAAAGGAATTTGCAGCATTCATGAAATATCCATCTATTGCCTGATTATTTAATTCAACCGCTTTCCAATAAAACTGAGACATTTCCTGTTGATGTTGTTGAATGAGTTGTTGTTTCTGCCTTTCCGCCTCTTTTTTTGCCTCATTTTGGTCAGACAATTGCCCTAAATATCCTAATCCACTTAATAAAGCACCTTCACTATTACCGGAATTTAGATTACTATTGATGTTATCAAGAGTATTACTTAAATGATTTAAATTAGCTTCTTTATTTTGTTGCTGAAGTTGACTTATTTGTTGCATATTACTGTTAAAATTATCAAGTAATTGTTGAGGATTTGCCGCATACCCTAACTTGCTGTATTGTTTTACTTGATCCGAATAATTTTTAGCAATATTTATTCCTTCATTTTGGAGTTGTTGTGCTTTATTAAAGTTGTAATACTCTAAATCTGTTGATGTGTTTCTAATAAATTCATCCTCCCATGTGTTTTGAGCGGAAATATTAATAAATGCAAAACTTACGATTATTGCAACTGATAATAACTTAAAAAGTTTCATGTTAATAAATTTCATAATTTTTATTTCTAATATTTAACAATTATTTTTTTGGGGGTATAATTCCTGAATTATTCCCTGTTTTTAATTTACCTCTTGAGAATTTATCTCCTTTCATACTTGGCGTCGATTTCTTATTAAATGTCGGGGTCATAGTAGCAGGAGCAAAATTCATAAAATTACTTTTTGATGTTGGTGGGGGCTTATTTATTTCTGAATTTAGGTTTTGTATCTGATTTTCAACTTTTATCATTTGCTGATCATAGAATCTTTCCATCATTGCACTTATTTCTTCAGAACAATCCGGATCCAACTTTTCTGATTTTACTGCTTCAAGATACATTGTGTTGAAACTTTCAATTTCAGATGTTTTTTGCTCAACAATATTTAGATAATTGTCGTTGATGTTAGATGGATTAGATAATTGGTTTAAATTACTCAATAAACTGGAAGCCTTATTTTTTAGTGTGTTACAAATCGAAGCATCATAATTAGTTGAATTAAATTCATTTTTCTCTGATGGTGGACTACCAACTATATCTTCTGCTTCTTTTGCGAGGCTTCCGGTTAAGTCTTCTAAATCTAAAGAAGACTCATTAATCTCAATTTCAAATTCTCTTTCTAATTCACTTGTAACATCATTTAATTCATTTTCAAGTTCATTATGTAATTGAGCAAGATATTCTTCTATTTTGTTTATCTTTTGTTTTGGATAGTTCTTATTCGGTGATAATTTACTTGCCATTTTGTAATAAACAAGAGCGCCTTCATAATCACCGGCATTAAGTAATGCATCTGCCTGGGATATGTAATTATTATATTGCTGAGTTGTTTGTTGTTTTATGATTTGAGGGTCAGGGCTAAGAGTATAATCTCCCAACTTCCATCTGGTAATTTTTGGTTTGCTAAAAAACCAACTCCCATTACCATCATCATCAACTTCTGATGCACTATTCGCACCCATTTTTACGATATTTGTGGAAGCGTAAATACTCGAACCAGTATTGTTATGACAAATGTGAGCAATAGGCTCACCCACATTTTCAACATCAAATGAAATCGCAGGGAAATGATGAAATTCAACCTGTTTATCAGGATTCAAATTTTCAATTTTAAATTTAATTCGATAGTACTTAATCACTTTCCCATTTGCCCAAATTTCGTCATCTAATTCGGGAGGTGAATTGAATTCACAAATATCTTCAGTGTATCCCCAAGGGTCAGGGCCTTCAAAAATCTTAAAAGTCAATCGAATACCATTTTGATTATACAAAGTGCCTCCATTGGCAATTGGAGGACCATCAAAAGCTGTCCAAAATGATTGTCCGGGATAATTTTGACCCGAACAAATAATGGAGAGAGTTAAACCGGTTATTAAAGCAAAAATCTTCATATTTCTTAAGTATTTAAATAAAGTAAGTTGGTTTAGAAATATTCACGAATATTATTTGGAAGTTGAAATTAATCAGGTCCTTATTTGAGAAAAAATTCTTGTACTAATATTTTTTTCATTTTAAATTTCATTTAAAGTTTATGCCCTACTTTTTATTATGGAGTGTTCGGGTCAATTTCTTTTCCTGAATAAATCATTCTATTTGAATAACATATCATTACTTTCATTTTATTGTCATTAATGTCAATAAATATTATGCAAAGATAATTGCAGAATTCACGTTTGTCAATCCCCCTGCAGGGTGATATTTCACTTTTTTTACGAATTTAGATTTCTGAATTTATGTGCTGTTTTTGAATTACTTCGCAAATTCAAGCACCGAATTCACAATAAATAGAAATTAGAGGTATTAAAATTATAGCCGCGACATGCCTTCGTAAACTTCGGCAGTTAAAAATGTGCGAATAAAAATATTTTTGCAACAAATACAAAAGGCTAATCCCAAAAGCTTTCGGGAAAAGTGGAAAGTTTACCCTATGAAAATTTTTTAAAATAAAGTGTAGTTGGGGCTAAAGTGGAAAGGCTAAAGGTTAAAATTCAAAGGCTAAACTCCTATTCCCCCCTACGACCCCAAGGAGTCTGTATGGATTTCCTTTATTCCTTTATTCCCCCTATTTCCTCTCTTTAATATTGTACTTCAATAACAATCGTAGTTCCTTTTCCTTGTTCGGAAGAATCAATTTGTAATGAGCCATTTAGAAGAGTAACTCTATTTTTGATGTTTTTTAGCCCTAATCCCTTAGGTATAATTTCACTGTAATTGAACCCAATACCGTCATCTTCATAGATTAAACTAAGGTTACTGTCGTTTTCACCAATAAATTGAAAGTAAACATTCTGTGCCTTACTATGTTTAGCAGCGTTTTGAAGCAATTCCTGAGTAATTCTATATAGATGATTTGTGATTTCAGTATTGTCAATTTCCGGCCATTTGTGAAAATACACATGTACCTCCAGTTCATCAGACGAAAACAAATGACACATTTCTTTTAATTCATCAATAAATTCATCTTTCTTAACCATTGGTGTAACCAATCCATGGCTCAGATTTCGAACTGATTCAATTGTCTGACTTACAATCTTGTACAATTCTTTATTCTCTTTACCAATTTTTTGTTTAATGATGGCCATATTAGCCCCTATTGAATCGTGCAGTTCTCTTCCTGCCCGGTTTCGTTCCTCTTCCTGCCCTTTGACCATAGAGACAATCATCTCTTTTTGATGTTCTTGTTGTTTGTTTAATAGCAACGCTCTGTCTTTATAAATATTTAAGGCTTCTCGTCCCATAAATATCATAAAAATAAAAATCTCAATAAAGGAAGCAATCAGAAGACTATTATAGACATACGGGGAATCTACAGCAATCCCTATATTTGGAAAAATTACATCTGTAAAAACGGCTAAAACATACAAGCTATAAATAATAAATAATGGGATGGCATTTCTTTCTTTATACAATAAACTTTTAAATAATAAGATTAGTTGCAAAAGAAAAACCAAAGCTGATACTATCATAATATAGAAATGAGAGAAGTATATTATTTTGCTCTCCCGAATCGGTGGAAACAGGGTAATTATATAAAACACCAACATTCCATATATGAAACGATACATCCATTTCCACAAAACTTTATTTCGTTCCTTAATCGGTGTTATGGAATTTATGAGTAATGGAAAAAACAAAATAACAAGAATAGATCCTGTAAAAGTAATTGAGGAGGTGATGTCAGTTCTGTCAATATTGAAAAATAAAAAATAATCTCCGATTTGAGATGCTATAAAAAGACCAACACCCATATTTAAGAAGAAGTAATATAGGAATAACTTTAAACGGACAAACCAATATAAAATCAGGGAAAAGATTAATGTAAACAAAATAATACCTCTCCAAAAATAAATTAAACTGTTGTTTTTCAGTATAACTTTCTCAACCCTGTCATTTGTCATTAAATAAGAAGTTGCACGAAAGGGGCTGTACAAATGATTAAGACGTAGAATTACAGAAATTGTTTGGTTTGGTTCAAGTTTAATCTTTATCGGATATCCGATACTTTTGATATGCTTATCACTAAAAAGTCTCTTGATACCGGTTTTACAAACATTTTTGATTGAAGAATCAGTTACTACATATACATCAATCTCGCGTATATGATGGTACGGAATGAAAATAACTCGCTCCATATCTTCATTGTATGGATTAGATAAGTTATAACGTATCCATTGAACATACTTATTGGAAGCAAATGCCAGGATTCCTGTCAGTTTGTTCCAATTGGCTTTCAATGCTTCATTGATAGATAGCTCATTAGTAGTATCTTCATAATGATAACAATAATCTTTTAAGTTGATTTCTTGGTATGAGCTATCAATTGTTAAGGTTTCACCCGAAAACGCAAAATAGCTTTGTACGATTAATAATAGCATAATACAGAAACGCATCCAAACAGGCCCAAGCCGGCTAATTTTATTTAGCTTGCTTTGCTTCAAAAACTTTCCTATTTTCGTATAAATTAACAAAATTATCTATTGTTTTTTATTAACTATCTATTTGGATTCACAATCAGTGTCAGTTTGCAAATCGCTTCATTGAATGTAATTTTCAAAGTAATATTTAACTATTTCTCCGGTGGATGTTACACCCAATTTTCTATTAATATTTTTTCGATGTGTTTTAATTGTATTGTAACTTATAAATAACTTCTCTGCAATTTCATGATTGTTTTTTCCTTTAGCGAGAAGGGCAATTATTTCCTCCTCTTTCGGAGTAAGAAGTTCTTCTTTTTTATTTAGGATATTAAGTGTTTGTTTAACTTTTTCCGAATAATATTCTTTTCCGGATAATAAATTTTCAACAACCTTTATTATTAATTCATGGTCATCCTTTAAGATGTACCCTTCTACCTTTAGTTCTTTACATTTTTTTATTACAGAAAGTTTGTTGTGCATTGATATTATTAATATCGGTAATTGGGGATGCTCTAATTTTATTGAGCACAATAGTTTAAAAATATCTTCACCCGGTAATTCAATGTCACTTATAAATAAATCATAAGAATTGAAATCTGTTTTTTGATTTTTAAGCTCTGCTATGCTTTTAAATTTATTTAGATACAAACCTGTAAAATGACCATTCAGGATTTTTCCTAAACCTTCTGAAAACAATGAGTGATCATCTAATATTAGTATCTTCATTTTTTTCTCCAAATTTATGAAAATTTTACTATATTCAAATTATTAATTAGTGTCCATCCATAAAGTCGTTTAGAAAAAATATTTAGACACAAATTACACTAATTTTCACTAATTAAATTCCCCGAGAAATCGGGGCAGGCTGTGAAAATTTGTGAAATTCGTGTCTTTTTTGAATTTATGGACAAACACTTCTATGTTGCAATCAAAATTTTATTTTCAAAAGTTATTAACAATTTTATTTTACATGTTGAGTTTCAGTTTTTATTAATTTTACCTCGCAAAGAAATAGACAATATATTGTC
>Ga0233437_1004502_pt1 | contig 16304 bp, 12 predicted proteins | sample SI_122_August201_FD_182714 | JGI IMG/M metagenome (GOLD analysis project Ga0233437, IMG submission 182714) | Seawater microbial communities from Saanich Inlet, British Columbia, Canada - SI_122_August2016_200_MG | ecosystem: Environmental > Aquatic > Marine > Inlet | place: Canada: British... | reverse complement strand
ATTGCCTTACTTTTCGAGCGACTCTGTTTACAAAACTTAAATACAATTCACTAAGGGGGTTTAACATACTCTTTTATGTCCCCAATTTTAGACAATGAGTAAAAATCGCAAGAATGCGAGATTTCACGTATTTTTTGCGACGGAAAAACCAAAAAAACAGCCGTGCTGTATTGATCATTTTGGCTTCGGAGGAACGAATATAACAGTATATTCATTCGTCTTACTAGTCCCTTTAGCCACGTAGAGGCAATGATCGAAAAGGGTTCGGGCCGAAGCCTCGAAATGCTAGCCATACTAATGTTATTAATATATTAGTATACTGATACTATTAATGTACTAATGTCTGCTACTAGCAGAACCTGTCACGGACAGGATTTCGAAGTTGTTTGAGCAACTTATATTGTAGAGTCTGCGGCTGGACTTACGGGCTCGATAGCCAAGTGTAAAACCCGCAGAGCATACTCAACCGACGCGGTGACTACTTCATCTACATTATCTTTAAATTCGGCAGAGTGTGCATTTACGTAAGACACTGCCACACATTGTAATGCGCAGACTGCAAATGGCGCATCTTCATCTGAGAATGCGTTGCATACTACTTCATGTTTGTGTATTTTTTTGCAAATTAGTGCTGTATATTTGAAGCGGTTCGGATCTAATGGCCCTTCAATTATTTGGGCAATACGTTCTAATGTAACAGGTTCATGATTTGATTCGTCACAGAGATCACGCCCCGTCAGCCGCAGAATACGCATCACATGAGTAACTGCCCTGGTTGCTAGATCAGAAATAGTGTCCTCGACTACAGAAATAATTATTCGTTCGTCGACATATAATTCTGCGCCTTTGAATATTGCTGCACATATGATATCAACATCCGCTTCATTCATTGGAGCCCAAATCTTCTGAGACTGATGGATTTCATTGATAATCATTTTGAGCCTACTGGCTTTGGCCTCACTTGTTAAACTTAGTTCAATCTTCTCACCGACAATTCGCATCGCGTTGCACATACTTTCTTTGAATTGTTCTGTGACAAGGCTCATGTAAGTGCGTGTAAATCTTCGCAGCGCTTTTACATTCACAGCAATTTGATCAGCTGGACAATCTCGTAATTTATGCACTTCATGTCGAACGCGTTCAATTTCCGGACATTCTTTGATTGCCGCTTCTAAGATGTGGCGTCTGACCAGTTCGCGCATTTCACTGCACATCCAAAAGCCGTACGTCGCCGAATACTTTTCAACTATGTCGCGACCGTCATATCTCGGTCGTACTATTAATTGCGCGTATATTACTGAAGCACGGCGGAAGTCATTGTCTAACTGCAAAATGATTTCTCTCCGCTGAATTGGTTCATAGCGCTGAAGTCGAAAGATTAACAGATCCATTTCTCGACGATCAACGACAATTGTATCATATACATTCCCACTCATAAATTGCGTAACACAATCATTGCTGACGAAGTCGTTCAACCTTTCACACATTTTGAAAAATCCCAGATCAGTAAAATCCAGACTGGCATGAGTGCCAGCAGTGGGTGATTTGACTTTAAAAATGCTATCTTGCCTTCTTTTTTCTGTTCTTTCACTCGCAGACATCTTGTCTGAATTAATCGCGAGGAATGCATCTAATACCGGTTTATACGAATCATCAAGTTCAACAAGAGCAATTAGTGCTTCTCGCGAACTGTCAATGAGACGAACACGTCCATGGTCTAGCGCAGCCATCGATTTTCACCAAACTTTGCTAACACTACTCAAAAACTGTCTCACTTTATATGCAACTCTGATCACAAAACTTAAATATAACTTACTAGAGAGGTTTAACATACTCTTTTACGCCATCAATTTTCGACAACACACGAATACACAAGAACGAACAGCCCAAAAATTCAAAAAAACAGCCGCGCTGCGTTGATCATTTTGGCTTCGGAAGAACGAATATAACAGTATATTCATTCGTCTTACTAGTCCCTTTAGCCACGTAGAGGCAATGATCGAAAAGGGTTCGGGCCGAAGCCTCGAAATGCTAGCCATACTATTATTAATGTTACTACTGATATTATTATTAATGTTATTATTAATGTCTGCTACTAGTAGAATCTGTCACGGACAGGGTTTCAAAGTCGTTTGAGCAAATCACGGCGATCGAATGGTGACTATGGCGTCGATATGTCGTTTGCACCACGGGCATGCATCGCCAGATAGACGATCTTTGCATTCGCTGCATATTGCGTGTCCGCACGGAGTTATAATTGCCGGTATTTTTGGTCCGTCATCATACGAATATTTGCAAATTCCACATACGTTGAAGAATGAATTAGGCTGCGCAAACTTGTACATTAAACAACGGTCACGAGCACTATTTACAAATGCCTGATGAGTTTCGCCATGCATGCTATCAAGTATGCTATCGAATAAATTTCTAGCTATGTACAATGCGGCAGCATCGAGTCTCATTTCCGTAAGAGTGGGAACTTCGCCGCTGGCTAAATCTCTGCGGATATCGTCTTTTGCAGATTTTGCTCTGCGTCCGACGCGCACTTCATCAAGTGCTCGCACAATGCTACGCTTTATAGCTGCCGTATGATTTTTGCTGCATTCGTCTATATGATCTTCTTGCGACTCATAACCTGCCACCATCTCCATTCGGTCTAGTATGGTGTAGGAATTGCACGTTGGCAGTGATCGTAATTGCTGATAATGTTCAGAATCTGACCAATCGACGCGCTTGCATAACTTATCAATGTATTCGATCAAGAACCTGCGCAATCCCATCGGCAATGCAGTACATAGGAACTTATCATATCTATATTCGAATACTAACTCACTCACTATTTTATGTTGCGGGGTTAATACCCATCGCTTAAACGCTTCAATCGCATAGCGGATACGCATGTGCAATAGGTTAAGTGTGGCTACTTGGACACTAACTTTGCAGGTTTGAAGTCTAGAAAATAGTATACCCAGCTCAGCCATATCGACAATTGATCCGCGAAACATAAAACCTTTAAATCTGATATTCTTCTCGTTCATAATAGTTCGAACAATTGCGCCGTACACTGCTTGATACATTGTTCCCGTCGATGGTACTGCATTGTGAATTATTTCTAACACCTTCTCATCAATAGTGGGTGCATAACATTCAGAATCATTCACGACATCAGAATCAGAATCAGAATCGGAGCCGAATGTAAACTCATCAATGTGCGCATCCGCATACGCTCCCCGGTCTGCAAGCACAGAGTGTTCGATTTCGGCGGGTTCACAATATCCAACAACATCATCGCGATCATCAAAGCGAAGCGAGGTACCCCTACGCACCACCGCTGATCGTTCAGCTCCAACTACATCTTTGGCAGCAACTGGGCGCATCAATATCACCTTGGTAGACGCTCCGTCATCTTCGTCTGTATCTACATCTTTGAATCTGAGATACTCAGCGCGCTTGGTCCATTCTATTTGCGCCAATTCACTATCCCCTGCCTCTGCTTTCTCATCTTTCATACTCGGGTCAACATGAGTGTCGACATCAAGTGCTTCGCGCATAATTAGTCCGTCGCGGGCGCTCGACGCATCATCAGATTTCGCACTCGGATCAACATGAGTGTTGACAGCAAGCGCTACATTCGAATTTGATGCGGGAGGTGCATCTTCCACTGCATCAACGAGACGAACACGTTCATGGTCTAACGCATCCATCGATTTTTGTCAAAATCTCTTGGTGCTACTCAAAAATTGTCTTACTTTATATGCAACTCTGATCACAAAACTTAAATATAACTTACTAGAGAGGTTTAACATACTCTTTTACGTCATCAATTTTCGACAACACACGAATACACAAGAACGAACGACCCAAAAATTCAAAAAAACAGCCGCGCTGCATTGATCATTTTAGCTTCGGAAGAATGAATATAACAATATATTCATTCGTCTTACTAGTCCCTTTAGCCACGTAGAGGCAATGATCGAAAAGGGTTCGGGCCGAGGCCTCGAAATGTTAGCCATACTAATATTATTAATATACTAATATTATTAATATCTGCTACTAGCAGAACCTGTCACGGACAGGGTTTCGAAGTTGGTTGTTAATATCTGTTACCAGCAGAACCTGTCACGGACAGGGTTTCGAAGTTGACAGAGCGAATCACAGTGTGGAGTCCGCGGGTAGACTTGTGAGTTCGTCTGTCAAGTGTAAAAGTCCCAAAGTGTAATTAACAGATGCAGTTACCGATTTTTTCACATCGTTCTCAACTTCGACAAGAGAATTATTTAGGTGAAATGACACAGCGGCATGCACTATCGCGCTCATAAGTACTATATCTTCCCTAATGAGAGCATTATATACTTTTGGATGATTAAACATTTCTTCGTGAATTTGTATCACGTACTCGGGGCTGCCCGAACTCAATATTTTACCAAATACCCAGTCAATCCGTTCTGAGGTGACACGCTTGTGTTCAGTCGGGGCTGCACAATCGCCCGTCAAATGTAAAAGATTCAACACACGTTTGGCCGCATCACACACGAAAACGTCGACAGTCTTGCGGAGTGCATGTTCGAGTAAACCATCTTTTGTAAGAAATCTCATCCCGCCGATTATTGCAGCACAAACACTATTAATAGCACTGTCGTCATCTGGTACCCAAGCATTCTGAGACCGATATATTTCGACAGTAATCATACAATTTACTGCGTGATTAAACTCAACAGAACGAAATTCTTCGACTCTTTCAGCAACAACAGCCATCGCTTCGTGTACACTCGCATCGAACTGATCCGAAATCGACAGTTCCTCTTTTGAAATTCTGCTTAATTCCTGCGTGATCCCAGTAATCTCAACAGCTGAACACGATCGCAGTCTGCGCGTAATGTCATAAACATGTCTAATCAGTGGACATTTTTCGAGCACTAAGTCAAGAACGAGATCTTCGATAATTCTATACGCTTCAGATGTCAACTGAATTCCCAAGCCCACTGTGAAATAATAGACTGCGTAGTGTATGCGCCCAAGTCTACCCGTCAAGTTTGCATTTTCATATAGCTGCACTGTGTTGTGGAAATCATCATACAACCGCGAAATCGTCTCTAGCCGCACATCATCCGACTCAATTGAGCTGATTTGGTCGATCAATATCTCTACTTCGTGTCGATCGACACCAACTGACGGATTCCCACACCACATATTATATTTAATAATTGCCCACACGCCCTCACGTTTAACTGCGAACAATTTGGCGACAGTGTCTGAACCAACATGAGTGCCGGTACCAGACAGACCATCTTCACAATCGTTGCTCGATTGGGTGGCAGCATTTGGGCCAACATGAGTGTCAGCGACCAACGAACCATCCTCGCAAGCTTCAGCGATCATTTCAATGCCTGTCGCCGAGCGTCCCACTCGATGACTTTCCGCAACCATATAAGTGAGCATCTGCTTAAAATCACTTTTGTCATCCATTTCACGCGCCATTTATTCACCAAACTTTACTTGCTACTCAAAAACTGCCTTACTTTTCGTACAACTTTAGTTACAAAACTTAAATATAATTCGTTAAGGGGGTTTAACAAACTCATTTATGTCGTCAATTTTAGACAACACGCGATTGTAGTGTTTTTCGCTGCAAAAATTCGAAAAAAAAAACAGCCATGCTGCGTTGATCATTTTGGCTTCGGAGGAATGAATATAACAATATATTCGTTCATCTTACTAGTCCCTTTAGCCGCGCAGAGGCAATGATCGAAAAGGGTTCGGGCCGAAGCCTCGAAATGCTAGCCATACTAATGTTATTAATATACTAATATACTAATATACCGATACTATTAATGCCTGCCAAGAACAGGTATTCGAAGTCGATATAAACTACTGGGCACGCTCAATCCTTCGGAGTTCATGAGTGATTCACGAAGAATAAAAGCAGAAATCAGTCACTTAGCATTCACTTTCCGCCACTTTTGGTTCGCATGTAGTGACAATGTCGCTCGCTTCTTGAACTAAATCAATGGGGTCATTAGTATATCGAAAACATTCAACATAGCCAACCTCTGGGCTATATACCAGATGTCCGTCTTCAGTATATACAGTATTACCACCAGGAAATCCGAGTTCGAAAAACCTTTCATCACCAATTACATAAAACCCGTGAGTGCGATCATAATCAGCATCGGCTGAATCTCTCCGTCTCGCGTATCTGCACCTATAACGTGTCAACAGTTTTTGCTCTTGAGCGAGCTCAATAGGAGCAGTGTCTTGAAATAAATCAACGGGAGAATTGGAACGCCGAAAACGTTCAACGGCGCCGCCCTCCGGACTATACACAAGATCTCCAAAATCAGTGTACACAGTATTATCACCAGGAAAATCAGATTCGAAAAACACCTCATCGCCGATTACATAAAAACCGCAGCTGCGATCATAATTGGCATCAGTTGAATCTCTCCGCCTCTTGGGATTGCGGTTATAACGGATTAATATTTTCTGTTCCGAAAGGGCCATTCGGAATCGCTACTTTTACAAGCGGCTTTCACAAGCGGCTTTCACAAGCAGCTTTCACAAGCAGCTTTTATAGTCAGTCTTCGCGCAGAATCAAAGTCGAAAAATCGTTGTACAAATAGTTATATAAATAGTTAAGGCACCTAAGTAATCTAATCCGAGGCTTAAATTTTGTGACACGTGGGAAATTGCGACTTTTCGACAAAAAACTTCGACAAAAAACTTCGTCAAAAAAATGAGATTTGTGATATATTTAGACAAGATGTTCCATGAACGTGGTCGTCAATTCGTCAATTACGACTCCGAAATGCTTCCCGACAACGTTCATCGTGCCCATTTCACTGCCAATGACCAAATTAATCGAAATTCCTTTCTTGCCATATCGACCCCCTCGACCAATTCGATGCAAATAGGTATCGAAACTCACTGGCATATTATAATTAATAATGGCCGAAATTTGCTGGAAATCCAAGCCCCGCGCGAACAGATCTGTTGCTAGCAAAACGCGAATTTCACTCTGTCTGAAACGTCGCACTATATCAGTCCGCTCGTCTGGCGTTAAGCTACCGTGAATTAATTCAACAGAGAATCCATTTTCATTTAAGTATTGTCTTGCGGCTTCTGCTCCCTTGATTGAATTGAAATATATAATTGATTGACCAATCGTGATTGTCGAGTATAAATCAATAATTGTGTCTAGTTTACTTGCCTCGGATTCTAATTTCACATAGAACTGTTTGATGCCATCGAGTGTCAATTCTTCGGGTTTAATGGCAACTTTGAACGGATCACCGTGCATTATTTGATCTGCAATGTCGATTGTCTCGTCATTCATTGTTGCTGAGAACAAACATATTTGCGCATCCTTTGGCACCCGCTGAATAATTTCAGACAGTGCATGGCATGATCCTGCTTCACATAACTGGTCGGCTTCGTCCAGTGTCACATTTTTCAGGCGCGAAATGTCAACCAATCGCTTTTCGATTAGATGCTGTAATCGCCCGAGAGTGCCAACTAAAATATGCGCACCTTGAAGTGTTTTTCTATTCTCGCGGAGATCAATTCCACCAACACAGAGTGACACTTTAGCGCCGGCAAAAATTCCTAACTCGGCGGCAACGCTAGAAACCTGCGCACTCAGTTCGCGAGTTGGCGTAATGATGAGTGCTTGTGCTGCTGGTATTTTATAATCAATCAATTCCAATATACCGAGAGTGAATGCGCCGGTTTTTCCAGTGCCCGATTGGGCTTGAACTACCATATCGCACCCCTCTAAGATTTTAGGTATGGCAATTGTTTGAATCTCCGATGGAGTTTCAAAGCCATAACTGAAAATGCCTCTCATGATACTATCGCTGAGCCCGAAGTTTTCGAAAGTTGAAGTCTCTATACAAGCCATGTCTATTTTAACATACTCTACAATTCAAATTTGAAAGCGTGAAATAGACAGAAAAACACAAAAAAGAGGTCAAAAGTGCAATTTATATAGCAATTTATATAGCAATTTATATAGCAATTTAGAGTGTGTATAAATCGGCCGCCCGTTTTTTGAGCTCATCATGTGTTTGACTCAATACATGCTGGAATGCGGCGTCGTGAAAACTTATTTCGGCTGGGTGGAGATTTCTGATATATTCTTGTTCAGAATCGACATACTCTACAGCATCACGACTAATTGCTAAATATATTCGTTTAACAACATCATTTGTATGTATGGCCAGATTCAATGGCGCGTGCGGCGAGTGACCAATTTTGGGTCGCAAATTAGAACACAAATCATTAAATTGTTTGTTAATTGAAACTTTGTATGTGGGTTCTAAAATTTGACTCAAACGCTGCGAGCCGAATGCAAATAAAAGAATTGTCTCTTCGAACATGTCGAGATTTGAGTCAATATTTTTAAATATGTCCGTCATCATTTTCTTGACTGATTCTTGAAACTCACCCATTATTTTTTGTCTGGCATCAGGTTCAGTGTCGGTGCTGGTTTTAAGTTGTTCAACACATCCACGAATTTTAATAAATTCAGCGACAAATAATTTATCACTTGCGCTCTTAGTGAAATCATAAATTGTGTCGCTAATATTTTTCGACTTGAAAAATTGATTAAGTACTGGACGCTTTAAATGAGCCGCGGCTTCTTCTGCATATGCAGCTCCCCCCGACCATTCGAAGCAGCATACCCCAAATCCGAACAGCAAATAGTACACGGACATTTCAAGTTTTTCACTGTGTGACATTGTTTGTGTGATTGAAGAATATATCTCTTGCAAGTGTGCTTGAAAATCATCAGTGATTAAATTATTGAGTAGATTGGGAAAATGATCGTTGCCCGTAATCATATCTGGAAACCCAAATAACATTAAGTCCCCCTTCAGAGTTTTGAGAATTTCATGTTTGATATATCCCATTGCCGCGAGGATGGGCTCGACATATGGGAGCTCTGGATTCGAAATTATTTCGGTGAGATCAACAGCTTGAGTGACTTCAGCCATAATAATATATGAGCATTAATGTTCATTTTTCAAATGAATGATTGATAGTTGCAGAACGCATAATTAGTACTCGCGAAACACATATTTTCGAAATGCCGTTACCTCGTGATCCAAAATTATTTTTCGCATAAAGCTTCTATACGAGTAACCTTCCAATCTACAACGGATATAAAATAACACATACATCCCGCACTCTGTTTCCGATTGCTGATGACAAAGTTTTGTCACATTAACTGTATCTACCTCGTAATTTCCGCGGTATCCAATCAATGTTTTTTTTGTCTCTTCCATGAATCGAATGACATCTTTCGGTGGAGGATTTCCCGCAGAGTTGAAATATTCAATTGTCCACGGTTCGTGAGCCTGCTGAGGCTTACAATCAATAAACAGTGCCACCCAATGTTTTCCCGGACCTGTTGATGTGTCCGTATTTATTACGCAAGCCATTTGATTATTTTTTCGTTGGATATATTCATCTCCGCATTGAAAATCAATGTCCCCACTCAGTATATCGGTTATGTTTACATTGACCAAGTCAGACTCGATGCGATAAAAATCCATTGGCGTGAACGGAAACGGATAGAATGATGTAAACGTTCGACTCCAGCGCTGAAGGGCATCGTCAATGTTAAAATTACTGAGTAGACTAGTAGAACTTCTCGGCCCGCTTGGTTTAAATCTCGCTTCAATCGTGCTTTTTGAAATTTTCTTTGAGATGTCTGGATGACTAATTACACATGATTCTGATCTGCATCCCATTAAATTTGCCGCGCTTTCTATTATTTTTGCTCCTTCAGATTTGGTTTTCGCTTTGAATGTTTCGATGTCCGTTACGACCTGCGTGTCTCCCTCCGATTTGACAAATTCGTGGACGACTTTTATCATTTGCGAATTTGAGCACAAACCATCCGCTCGCTTTTCTGAATATTCGTTACATTCTGATTCAGTTACAGACAAGTGCGAAGCGGACGGAACCGTGACCTCGTGAGCGGACATTAATATATAGTATGAATTTTGTTTGTGGCGCGTAATATATATGCATCGTGTTAATAAAACAGTTATGGCCGGTGGGGGAGAAAGTGTAGCTACCGGTTTTGTCCGGGCCGAATGGGAAAAAAGAAAGATGATTCATAAATTGTACACCCGTGACGAATACAAATATATGTATTTTGCGGACAAACAGATGGTCGGCACTGGTGATATAATTGCGAGTATATTTGATTCGATTTGTTATCAAAATTTGCACACAATCGGATTACAACTCGACGAAATAATTGAGCAGATCGAAATGAAAAATCAGCACATCGCATTTGTGTACGGCAAGAACGAAATTGCGCCCGCATTAAAACGTGGACATCCCACAGATTTATATCGCATATATAATTCGATCAGTGTCATCGCGAAAACGTTGGGTTTTCAAAATACGGCCAATGTTCCTGAATTTGATGAAACAATGCCGACGGGAATCGCAAGCACTGAAAACGAAAGAGATCTAATTGATCTCGAAAATTCTGTTATTAAATATACACAAAAACTAGAACGATATATGTGTGTGATAGCTAATAATTTGAGTGTGATGTGTGATTTTTTACGCGCGACATTACATGAAACACAAGTTTAAATTTGAATTGTAAATACCGTGTGATATATTATATTATAACATGATATCCCCCGATTACGACCAATTACTACAATCGTTTGTGGACAGGTTCAAGCATTTACCACAACAGCGATCGTCCGAATGGTTACAGGCGAAATCAAAAGCTGTAGGAGGATCAGAACTCGCAATATTAGATGGATGTAACCCGTATCAATCATTGATTGGTTTGATTATGAGTAAGTCAGGAGTTTATGTTCCGCCCCGAGGAAATTTGACACCGTGCCATTGGGGAACATTATTTGAAGATGTTATTACACGAATTATTGAGATAGACTTGAATACTAGTGTGATGGGAACTGACATTTGGATCCCGAGCTTTCCGCATCATAATGTTAGTCCCGACGGCTACTGTACCATAACTGTGGTTGAGACCGACGACGATTATGAATTATTAACTAGTGCAAACGCGGCACAGCACGAAGGCAAACCAACAAAAAAAATTGCGACATTGGTTGAATTTAAATGTCCGATCCGACGCAGGCCAAATGGCGAAGTCCCGCAATATTACAAACCGCAAGTTTGGGCAGGTTTACACATTTCACCAATGGCATCGCAGGGATTATTTGTTGATGCGGTATTTCGTAAAACCCCGCTTAAATTTCTCCGACCCAACCGATGTTATGATTTTAAATTCCACAGAGAAAAAAATTCATGGGGGACTCCTATTGCACTAGGTATTATTGGTTTTTATTCGAATGATGAAGCTCTCACTGCAAAATTAGCAAAACTATCAACGCGAGATTGCGTACTCGACGTCTTCGATGATTCAGATGATGATCAAGACGACGAGAATAAATCCGACACAAATCAATTGGCATATGATCCGGGATTAATTCCAATCGATCTTGGTGATACAGACAATAATGCGTTCGAAGCATTTTTACATGAATTCGCCGAGCGTAATTTACTGGTTAGGTTCAATGACCCGCACTTTGACGGAATCATTAACGCAAGCAGTGAAATTTGCGCGTTAAATAAAATGAGTCCCGAAGGATATAATTTAATTGGCATATTGCCGTGGAAATTATTTGATTTGTACTATGTTTTACTCGATCGTAATTTCGAGTTCATGAAACAAATCGAACCCGTGGTTCAAGATATTATTGGTACGGTACTTTCGATTCGCGAAGCTCCAAACCCCACAAAAAAATTCAAAGAATTATACCCAGACATTGAAATCCCTGATTCGTAACTCGCAGAATTATTTTTTTGATTCGTACACTGGTCTTTTCACATGCCGATAAAACAGAGCTATGCCTGTCGTTTCTGACAATCGCTCAATTTCGATCAGGTCGCCAACATGAGCATTAATCCATGCCAGCGGCGGATCGTTTTGAAATATTCCGGGCATGTTGGCAACATTAATGTGCTGATCTTTGATTAGTTTTTTTGCTTCTGCGTCTGACATTATTCGATGTTTCGGAACTGCGCAATGCTCGGGAACGATAATTAAAAATATGTCATACGGAAAGATTTGATAATCCACCGGGAGTTTATCTTGTCGAATGCCGAGCAGCATACTCATCATAAGCTTTCTTGCGATGAACTCTCTGTCTGCTATTATTATTATCTCATCTACTGTACCATTTTTATATATAGATTCTGCTTCAATGCCCGTAAGCAATCCTCTGAGCTCGGGACTTTTTAGTGCATATTTTCCGAATTGATTTAAGATGAGTATTATTACGTGCCGAGAATTAGCGTTCGTGCAGTTTACTCGAAAATATCCGAAGCGAACAAATTGACCGACAAATACATCTTTCGTACACAGCGCATCAGTGATTACACATTTTCGATACTCTGCGAATTTGTTCAGGTTCGAATACGCAATGAATGGCGCATAATCGTTCATATTTATTCTATATTATAAAATTCAATTAATTCAAATTCGGTGTGTGACCTATTATTATTCGTATGTTTTATGATCTCGAACATATATATTGCACAAAATGGAGTCAAATAGAACAATTCTGACCGGCCATGCTAAGGGTTTCTTGAAAACAGCAGTCACTGCCCACCCCATCGCGTTTGGGCTCTTCGCAATTGCGCAAGCGTTGTTAATAGGATTATTGATATTTATTATCATTTTAATGAAAATGCACATGACAACCCTCAACGCGAAAATAACTAAACCAGCCTTTCGAACGAAACGATTCCGTTCGGGGTATGATGACTGGCGAGCCCAGGGAGCTACTGATTGGCGAACACTAAATGTGTCTGGACTTTCAATTACAGGCGGAACTGCTCAACTCCCAGAGTCAGATCAAGTTTCATTAATTGCAGAGAACTTTCCTCTCCAGATCAGTTAAGTGGCAAAATGTTGAACGTATCGACCGGAGCAACAGACTAATTTAAATTATTTGACCTATTTGAAAACGTACGAGACATATATAATAATATGGGCGGACAAGAAGCAAAATCAGGAATATCTTTCAAAACAATAATGGCAATTGTCATTATTGTTGTGATTTTATTTATTGCGTACAATTACAAGTGGCAACAGGATGGGTGCTCGAAAAAACGCACAGACGATAGCGTGCCTGCGAATGACATCGGCAACGATATCAGAAATGAACCCAATCCTGACCCTGAAATTGAAAAACTAATTACCACCATACACCAAATGCAGAGAGCAAATTACTAGTGCAATTGTGCTTATTTTTTTGTCTGTATTTATATAGCGCGAATTTATTATGTCATACCCGAGTGTGCCGATAAAATCGCTTGGCGATTTGGATAATTCGGAGATGATTGAATCGTCCAAACGATTTTTGAAAGATATTAGCTCCAGATACGAATTTCAAAGATACGCCAATGTTACTCAGCGATTTGATCAGATGCCAGAAGATATTGCAAACAAAATCAAACGAAATCTCCGATCAATTTCAATAAGCAATGCGGAAGTGAATCAATTAAGTATGCCTGGGATTCGATTTCATGGATCGCAATTGTTTGTTCGAGATTTCAACAATCCGAACACACGATATAATCGATTGTTGTTAAATTGGAAAATGGGGATGGGCAAGACAAAAGGCATGTTATTAATCACAACAGAATATGCAGATTTTTATAAGCGACAGCAATTGCGAGTCCCGTCGGTATTTATCATTGCCAACCAGGACAATCAGCGGAACATTATCAGAGAACTAATTTACGAACCATACTTTGGATTCGCCACGAAAGCTGAATTGCATGAATTATACATGTTGCAAAAAAACAAATCTCCTAATTTTAATTCGGTTAACGGAAGCTTAAAGCGCCGCGCGACTGATCGCTCGAGGGGCGGATTTTATCATTTTTATGGTTACAAAGAATTTGCATTGCATTTGTTTTGCGACTACGATGTCAAAGATGTGCTTTATGCATCAGATATTGATGAACGCATTGCGCGCGGGGATATAAAATTAAATACTACGATCATGAATCAGCTGGTTAATGGATTCATGGTTGTCGATGAGGTACAAAATATTTACAACATCAAAGAAAAAAATACATATGGCATTGCAATTCAGTATGTGTTAAATCGCATGAAACATGAAGGACTTCGTGCGGTATTTATGTCCGCAACACCGATGACCGGCGATGTTTCTGAAGTCGTTGATCTTTTAAATTTATTAATTCCTGACGTTCATTTGGAACGCAGCGATCTTTTTCAGAATTTGGGCGGCAGAACAGATTTTAAAGAGGGCGCACTAGAAAAAATCGGCGCATTGTCTGTGGGACGCGTTTCGTATGCGTATGATGTTGATGTATCAGACTACCCCGAACAAATTCTCGCGGGTACATCAATTGACGGCATTCCATTTTTAAAATTTGTTCAGTGTCCAATTTCACCTCTACACATGCGAACATTTATCCGTGCTGCCAAAGATGATGCATCAACTGCTGATACATCGACTGCTGATGCATCAACTAACGGCGCGCCGACTGTTGACGATGTAGCCACTGATGACATAATTGCTGATGACGCAGATGATGATACAGTGTTAGCCACAATAGGAGGCGGGGATTTGAAAATGCCGGCTCTCGGCAAAGACAAAATCGCACTGAATGATATGGTGTTTCCGAATCCCGCATTTTCGTCGCGATCAGAAACAGTGACCGGTGAAAGTGACGAGTCATTTGGGCTATATAATTCGCGCGATGTAATGCCCTCAATACTCAAATCAAGCGCAAAGTGGCGAGCCGAGACCGGGATCGAAATTAAGAAAACATTATCGGGATCACTAGTGATGAGTGGGCCGTTTCTTAAACTTGAAGAAGGATTAAATGGATTGGCCGGATATTCATCAAAATATGCATATCTTGTGCGAAGTATTATTCAAAACATTAAAGATGGGCCGGGAAAAATTATGATATATCACCACTACGTAAATATGTCTGGCGTCCTTCTACTCTCAGAATTGATGGAAATGAATGGAATCATTAATCAATATTCCAACCCCACCGATTCTACATTGTGTTCGAATTGTGGAGTAACAATGGGCGCACACAAAACTGCTGATCACGATTTTACACCAGCAAGATATTTGGCGGTTCATTATAAAATTACAGATTACGAACGAGATTATGCAATATCCGCGTTTAATATGCCATCAAATACTCAGGGTTACGAATATCGAGTTTTTATTGGATCTAGCGTTATCAAGGAGGGCATATCATTTAAATCTGTTCGCAATCAGTATGTAATGACACTTCCCGTTGATATTCCGACGTTATTACAAGTTATGGGTCGCGTCGTTCGAAAGGGATCGCATCAATTACTTCCACCAGAGGATCACAATGTAACTATTCATATCGTCGTAGCATCATTGCCGAACAAAAATGTTTTTGACGAGACCCCAGAGATTAGGCGATATTCAGAAAAAATGCACAAATATCACATGATACAGCGAGTAGAAAAAGAATTCAGAACTTGGGCGATTGACTCATTTACAGGCAAATCGATAACGCAGGACACAATATACGAACTCGCATACAGCTCGGCAATATCTGACACACCTGAAACACTAAATCGCGCAACATTCGAAGCTTACAATTACAGTACAGCTGAAGTTCGATTTATCACCATAATGCTCAAGCATCTCTTTGCAAATCGATACATTTGGACTTACGACGACTTGGTCCAAATGATTAAAACGCAAGGCGTATTCAAAAACATATACGTGAACACATCAATCATAGATGAAGCAAATATTGCTTTGGCAATACAAAATCTTGTTGGAAGAAAATATACTTATGGAAAAACGGGCTGTGAAATTGAGTACTTCGATCCATTTTACATTATGCAGTGTGGGGATAAACCCCGATCAATATTTGAAGCTCGTTCGTCAAGTATTAGTGTGAACATCAATAAGTATGTCGAACATAAAATGCCCATACATATTTACAATATTCAACTTGACGATTTAATTCGTTTATATGCAACAGGATCGAAAGATATTAACGATATATTATCTGATCAGCTCGCGCCATTTCAATACATGCTGATGGAGATGGTCATACGAAATATTTACGACGAGACGTACATTAAAATTAATCAAGACATGACTCTGCGACTGTGCGACATGTATACTCGAATGAAAATTTTCGTTGATATATCACAAATTATCAAATTGCCTGATATTAGCGCCGATGTCAGAATTGCCGTG
>Ga0233437_1004501_pt1 | contig 16305 bp, 14 predicted proteins | sample SI_122_August201_FD_182714 | JGI IMG/M metagenome (GOLD analysis project Ga0233437, IMG submission 182714) | Seawater microbial communities from Saanich Inlet, British Columbia, Canada - SI_122_August2016_200_MG | ecosystem: Environmental > Aquatic > Marine > Inlet | place: Canada: British... | reverse complement strand
TTCCACACTATATTTATTTTTAAATCCCAATACTTTCTTAGTCTCACTATTATCTACTTCTAAACTCTCATAAAGTCTTTTATGAAAAGATGGCTTCACTAACTTCAACAAACTTTCAAAAAATGGTACTTTTATAAGATAAACTTTTTTACCAAGACCATTAGCGATTAACTCTATTAATCTAGTTGTACTTAAAGGCTCATCATCACTAGCTAAAAATATTCCTGACTTTTGTTGAGTTATTATCTCATCTACTAGATGACAAAGGTTACCTACATATATCATAGATCTTTTATTTTTAATATTAGCAAATGGTAATACTGTAACTTTATTTACTAAGTTTATAAGAGATTTGATATTTGCTTTTACTCCATATCCATATACTATTGGTGTTCTTACGATACTTACTTTAAAGTTTTCATCTTCTAGTTCCAAAAGCTCTAGTTCTGCTTTGAGTTTACTCTTTCCATATTCATCTTCTGGAGTACAAGTACTATTTTCCGTATATGTAGATTCTGTTTCTTCCCCATAAACTTTGACTGTACTCATAAACACAAAATGTTTTACACCACTTTCTTTTGCTTTTGTAGCTAGCTCTAAAGTCTGAGTTACATTTACTTTTTCATACTCTTCTTTAGTTGCTCCACCCATTTGATGTACTAATGCTGAAAGATGAAAAACTACATCTATATCATTACAATCTAAAGTATCTATGTTGTCTTTTCTAAAACTAAATGTTTTTATCTCATACTTATCTTTGTATTTATTTTTAAAATAACTTCCTACAAAACCACTTGAACCAGTTAATAATATATTTTTCATTAGTTCAAAATCTCTTTTATACTTTCTAAATATTTATTAATCACTATTTTTTCATCAAACTCTTTAACTATTTTTTCTCTACCAGCTTGACCCATTATTTTTCTTTCATCTTCAGATAAATTTATCATCATTTCCATTTTATCTGCTAAGTCTTTACTATTTCTAACTTCACATAAATATCCATTAATCCCATCATCAACTACATCACGACAACCAACATTATCTGTAGTGATAATGGGTTTAGACATACTTGCACTTTCAAGTAAAGTTCTAGGTGTCCCTTCTCTATAATAAGAAGGCAACACCATACAGTCAACTTTTGCTATTTCTACTTTTACATCATCGCTAGTACCAAGATAATTAACTATACCATCACTTACCCATATATCCATTTGCTCTTTAGATATAGCAGTAGGACTAGCAACATCAAGATGTCCTAAAAGTTGAAATTCTACATTTTTATATTTCTCTTTTATAATTTTTGCAGCATCTACATACTCACCAATACCTTTAGCCCATAACATTCTAGAAACTATTAAAAATCTAAATATGCCATCATTTTCTTTTTCAGTTGGTACAAATTTATCTATATCTACACCACTACCAGGCAAAATATCACATTTATTTTTTTCTACCAATTTTTCATCTGTAAACATAGTAAAATCATCATTATTTTGAAAAAATACTTTAGTAGCTCTTTTTTGTGAAATCTTATAAAGCCATTTGGCTATCTTAGTTATAAAATTTTGCTTTATAAACAATGTACCAAGCCCTGCTATATTATTAATAGTAGGAATACTCAACATACTTGCAGCGAAAGTTCCATATATATTTGGCTTGATTGTGTAGTGAAGTATGATATCAGGCTGAATACTTTTATATATTTTATAATATCTGTATATAGTTTTTAAATCTTCTATAGGATTTGTGCCTTTAGTATTTAATTTTATATCTACATAGTCAAACTCATGCTTTATTTTATCACTATACTTATCATATGGACATATAAACACTACTTCATATCCTGCATCTTTAAAAGATAATGCAAGATTAAATCTCATATTATAAGCATACCAAGAGTCATTTACTACTATTGCTATTTTTTTCTTAATCAAACCATTTTTCCTTCCACATTTCAAACATTATCACTAACCAAATTTGATTTATATTTACATATTGTCCTAAAAGTAATTTAGTTTTTAATTCCATGACTTCAGATATATTAAATATCTCATCATCCAATCTTTTTTCATTTAAATATTTTTCAACCAAATATCTCAAATCACCTTTTAACCATTCTTCTAAAGGTATTTGAAATCCAGATTTTGGCTTATCTACCATCTCTTGTGGTAAATATTTATAAAGTATCTGTCTAAGTAAATATTTACCTTGTTTATCTTTATATTTTAAACTTTCAGGCACTCTTGCTAAATATTCAATAAGTCTATGATCTAGTAATGGTTCTCGACCTTCAAGGCTTACACTCATAGTCGCTCTATCTACTTTGGTAAGAACATCATCATTCATAAATGCTTTATAATCTACCGACATCATGTAATTTAAAAATGATAAATTACTTTTATTTTCAAATAAACTATAGATACTTTTATTAGACTTAATATTTAATAGTTTATCTACATCATTTTTATCTACATAAGAACTTGCATTTTGAAACATCTCTTCTATGCTATCACTATTTATTGCTCTTTTAAATTTATTGTATTTATCTTTTATATTTGTTTGTTTCAAATTAGATGGAAGTATATTATTAATATTTTCTACAAAATTATCATTCATCATATTTAAACTAGTTTTTAAAATCTGCTTCTTCATTTTACTAGAAAAAATATTATTAAACTTATTTAAAAAAAAGTATTTACTATATCCACAAAAAGCCTCATCTCCACCATCTGCACTTAATGCTACAGTTACTTTTTCTCTCGCCATTTGTGAAACAATCATAGTAGGAAGTGCTGAACTATCTCCAAAAGGTTCATCATAATAAAATGGTAACTTTTCAACTAAATCTAACATATCATTATCTTGCATATAATATTCAGTATGATTAGTATTAAGATAAGAAGCTATTGATTTTGCATGTTGTGCTTCGTTGTATTTTTTATCATTAAAACCTATTGTAAAAGTATTTATCTTTTTACCTTGCTTTTTAGCTAATATTGAAGCAACCAAAGAACTATCATAACCACCACTTAAAAATACACCTACAGGTACATCAGACACCATTCTTAAATCAATGGCATCATCAACTATCTCTTCTAAGTCATACAATACATCAGATTCACTTTTATCTATTGGTTCTTTTTCATAAAACTTATTGACATCCCAGTATTTAGTTATTGTATATTTAGAACTTTTTAAATCAAACTCAAGGTAGTGTCCAGCTTCAAGTTTGTAACAATTTTTAAATATACTGTATGGTGCAGGGATATATCCAAACTGAAAATAATAAGGTAAAACTTCTTTATTCAACTCTTTTTTAAATTTATGATGCTTATGAAAAGATTTTAATTCAGATGAAAATGAAAATTCTTGTCCATCACTATAATAATAAAATGGTTTTACTCCAGCTCTATCTCGTACTAATATCAATTTATTATCTATTTTATCTAATATAGAAAACGCAAACATACCTATAAACTTTTCTATACACTTTATACCCCACTGCTTATAACTATATAGTATTACTTCTGTATCACTTGATGATATAAAGTTGTATCCTAACTCTTCCAGTTCTTTCTTTATAGTTTTAAAATTATATACTTCACCATTGAAAGCTATAATATATTTTTCACAATCAGATACAAAAGGCTGATGTCCATGAGAACTTAAATCTTGAATAGATAAACGATTATGTCCTAGATGAACTCCAGTTTGACTATCTATAAATATACCTTTATCATCAGGTCCTCTATATGACTGTATATCTAACATATCATATAAGATTTGTTCTTGTTTTGTATTTGATATAAATCCAACAATTCCACACATACTATTTTTTACCTTGATTGATAAGCTTAGATAGTTTATTAATATCTTCATCGAAAGAATATTTTAATACAAAATAAAGTTGGTAAATAGAATATACTATTAGTCCAGACAAAGCAATTCCAATAAATATTGATATTTCAATATTAAAATAATAATTAATTATAATTCCAAATATAAAGTAATAAAATAATAATAACTGCATTCTAAATAATTTTAATATTTTTGTATATTTCAACTCATTAACTTTTTTAAATTCCTGTAAATCTAAATTTTCTTTTTTTGCTAGATATTTATGTGCAAATACTCTATACGATAACAACTGCATCTCTTCAATATAGTTAGCTAAAAAACCAGCAATAGCAGACATTACGACAATATACTCATTTTCATACGAAAAATGTATCCCAATTCCTAAGTAAAATAAAAAAAGGCTAATTCTATGATAAGTAAAATCTAAAACTGTTCCTTTAATGTTATCCATTGAATATATCCGTGCTAAATCCCCATCAATCTTATCAAATAAAAATGCCATAAAAGCAGTGAAATAACCTAACCAAAATAAAAAACTGCTATCATTTATCATTAGTAAAAAACTAATTAAAGACAAAATAATCATCCAAATAGAAATAGAATTTGGCTGAACATCAAATTTTAAAAATAATTTTGTTAAAGGTAATGATATTAACCTATGTTTATAATACCAACCATATGTATCTTTTTTAGAAGTATGACACTTTTCTATTATCTCTTTATAACTAATATTATCCATTAATTTTCCTAGTTTTTTAATGTTGCTATAGGCTGAACATAAAACCAAGGTCTAAAAAGATTTTCATTTTGAAAATATTTAGCAGTTTCCTCTATTGATTTATAATCAGAAATATTAGCTTCTTTAATTTTTTCTATGTTATCAATCCCTCGCTCGAAAAAATACCTTTTTGATATATTATTTGTAAAGCTAATATTTTTTTCTTCTTTCAGTCGTGCAACTATTGCACCTATTCCATGATCATGTGTATTCATAAGCTTATTATCATTTGATTTACAACATATTCCAATACATGATGGTACATCAAAAGAACCTGCCAAAATAGTAGGCTTATCATCATATATTTTAACAGAATTATGTCTAGTAACAAACTGTTCTTTACAATCAATTTTATCTTTATAAATAGAGTTGTGAGAAACATTCCAAATTAATTTAGCATCACCACTTGAAAGATTATATTTTTTTTGTACAACTCTTACAGCATCTCTAACAGCAGTAAATGTACCTAACTGATATGCATAACCATAATTAGTGCCTATTTGGATTAATTTATAAAAGTCTTTTCCTAAACTAGTATTAATATTATAAGCTTGGTATTTATCAGGGTTAAAAAAGTATTTCATAATATCAGTATATTTTAAATCACTTCTTTTTCTTTCAAATAGATGAAAGTAACTTTTAGCTAAAAAATACATTATTCTGTGAATAGGAGGTATTTTTTCTCTATTAGTATATATTCTCATAAGATTACCAGTAAAAGGACCTGGTCCTAAATGAGTCATGATAGTTAAGTCACCTATTTGAATATCATAATTTTTCATATAATTTTCATCTTCTATTTTATCAACACTTTGTATCTCTAAAAAATGATTACCTCTAAAATTTAATCCAAATTCTGCTCTACTAAATCTTGATTTTAATAATGCTTTTGGTATTAGTCTGTCTATATCTTCTTTTGTTAAATCTTCATTCATAACACCATTTAATTCCAATGAATCTGATATATCATTTGGTAAATCAAATTTATTTAAAACTGCTTTCGCACCATTTAAACATACATCTTGTAATTCATCTTGTGTTAAACTATACTTATTCATATCAAATTTTGTTTTAGCTGCATGTGAGTTTATCTCTGTGAAAAAATCTTTGATGATATCATCATTCATCTCATCTTTTTTAAATGGCAACTTAATTATAGACATCCCATCATTTATAGCAGCTGATGCTAAAGATGGTATGATGTAATCTCCTGTAGATATAGCAGTACTAGATGGTGCTTCCATTTGTGACTTATAGTGCAAGTCTGGTAATGTAATATGCGATTTATATTCTTTAATAGAGCTAATATTATTTAATAGTTTATCTATTAACTTTGTTGGTTTATTAAAATACATCTAATTTTCTTCCTTAAATAACTTTACTTTTAAATTTTCAAAACCTATATTAAAAATAGCATCAATTATAGATAATCCACCTACAAACTCTTCTGTTTTTAACTGTTCATACTTAAAACTTGGCATTTTATTGTAAATTAATTCAATTTTTTCATTTTCATATAGTTTCTTATCTTGATAGTTATCTCCACCACTTCCAGATAAGTATACATTCCCTTTAACTACTTTTATCAAATCTATTAGTCTTTGTGTTGAAGTAGTTTTCAAATTATAATCGGAACTGTTGACAATCAATGTTTTGATATCTAGTTTTTTAAGAATATTTTCAATAAAATTTATATTAAAATCTGCAAGATCTTGACTTTCGTAGTTAATTAGATTAAATATAAACTCTTTATTTTCCTTAAAGTATTTTGCTTTAGCATAATTCCCTTGAAGACTACTAATGACCTTTTTCCTCCATTTCTGATCTAAAAATTCTGTTTCATTAATATTCCACACACCATTTTTTCTTTTAACTGGTATAGTTAAATATTTTTCTTCTCCATTTATATTGATACTTACTCTATTTGTATAGCTTGCACCTTTTTTTTGAAATTGAACATCATCCAAAAATATAAAAACATCTGACTGTGCTATTTTATAAAAATAACCAAGCCATGGCATAAAGTTTGGCTGATGAATTGCTACTACATTACCCATCTAATTACCTCAAAACTTTCTGCATATTCTGCTCCTATTTGAACACCTCTTGTCTTAGCAAGAGAAAAAATAAACTCTTCACTCATATAATCTCTACCATCTTGTGATTTATACTCTTTTAATGCATCACATTTTGCTTGAATATATTTCTTATCAAGTTTTATAAATGAGGTTGTATTAAAAGTGAGGTTATTCCAAATAAGTTCATAACCTAATATTGTAGTATTCTTAAATGCTCTTAACCCCTCTTGTGCTACAGTACTATGATCTTGATGAATATCATTTAAAGATGGGAGTAAAACCAAGTCAGGCTTTAAATTATTTCTATGTTTAATAAGATCCTCAAGTATCTCTTGCCTTGCATAATTTAATTTTCTTACTTCATAATTATATATTATAACATTTTCTCTTTTTATACCCAATTTTTGAGTAGCATTAACAACTTCTGTTTTCAAAATATCCTTTTCAAAACCTTCTGGTACAGATTGTTCAGCAGTTGAAAAAGCAAAATAATACACATTAGCTCCCTCTCCAATCAATTTACTAATAGTACCTCCAGCACCAAGCTCTCCATCATCTGTATGTGGTGCTAAAACATATACATTTTTAAATTTTTCTATCATCAATTCTCCTCTATAACTTCTAAGTACTTTTTAAAAATAATTTTCTTTGAAAAATTATTTTGTACAAACTCTTTTGCATTTATTTTTGTATTTTTGTATTTTTTAAACTCTAATATTACTTCTTTTAACTCTTGAATATTATCTGCCTTATAAAGTTTACCAAAGTTATTTTTACTAATAAAACTATATTCTGGTACATTTATTGTAATTACTGGCTTATTACAATATAAATATTCTAAAATTTTTAGAGCAGAAGAACCTCTCGTATCATAATCTATTTTTGTAAATGTAGCTAGACATACATCAAAACTATCAATATATGATTTTACTTCTACTGGCTTTACTCTACCTATAAACTCTATATTAGACAATCCATATTTATTAGCTAAATTGATGCAATCCTCTAAATAATTTCCATCACCCACAACTACTACTTTAATATTTTGAATATCTTTAATGGCTTCAATTATATGTTGAACACCTTGCTCCTCATATATATTTCCTACAAAACCTAAAACTAATTCTGTTCCACTGTCTTTAGAATAATCAACAATTATTCTTTCATCTTTAAATATATCTTCATTTATTGGGTTCGATATAACTTTAATTTTTTTACTCTCAATATTAAAATCATTAATCAAAGTTTTTTTAATAGTATCTGTAACCACAATAATATTTTTACTATTTGTATAATAAAAAGCAAGCAGTTTTTTAAATATTTTTAAAAATAGTTTATTTTTTACTTTATTGTATGCAATTAAATTTTGATATATAGGACCACTTCTAAGGGTTACATCTATATTGAATATTTTACCAACTATAATTGGTAGAATATTATATGGAGCTAATCTCATGTATATTTTAGTATCATATTTATTCTTTGAGGATATAACTTCCTTAATCAAAATAGACAATAATAAAAACTGATACATGATATATGAAAGTTTTGACTTTTTGTTTAACTTCACAAATATAGTATTATCATTTTCATATGTTTTATTACTATCAATAGTAATTAGTTTCATTTCTATATCTGATCTATTTTGAAAATAAGAAGTTAAATTCCTTTCAAATGAACCTTGACCTGAAACTTCTTCTAAATCAACACTATTTACGTAGATTATTTTTGTTTTCAATGTGTTTTACTCCTGCTTTATTAAAAATACTTAAATAAATGATTAAGAGAAATAATAATTCCCTTGAATCATAAAACTCATCATTACTTATACTTCTTGTAAATATATAAACAATAAAACTTGATAAAATAAAAAATATTTCATTTCTATCCAAATGCTTTTTTAACTTATAGGTCCAGAAAAAAATACTAAAAATTAAAACAAATAGTATAAATACTTTTATTAATCCACCTTCTATATATGCAGAAATTATAAAATTGTGAGGATAATCAACCAAATAACTTTTATAATAACTTGTTCCTCTACCAATTAAAGTATCTAATATACTAAACTCATTCATAACATTAATAGACAATTCAAATCTTTCAAATCTAGCATTATTGCTAGAAAGATCATTATTCATAGATAGACTTAGAGATCTTCCTATAGAGCTACTTTCTGAAGTGTAATTATTAAAATCTGTATAAGTAGTTACAATTAATAAACTTGTGACAAGTAAAAACATAATTAGTTTTCTATTTACTTTAAAGATAAAAAAGTAAAGTAGTAAAACGATAAAGGTTAGTACTATTATTCGCTTAGAACCTGTTAATATACCAATTAGTGTTATAAACACTAATAAAATAAAAAAAGTGATAACATACAATTTTGATTTATTTCTATCTTTCAACAAAAATAAACTAAATATTAATAAACTATACAATAGAGTTGTTATAAATACATTTCTATCATTAAATACACTAATGCTAAACCATCTACTAGAAAGTAAATCTATTAAACTATAATTTTCTATAAAATTAAAATAAGTCATAGTACTTAAAACTATAAAACTTATTAATCCACTTAGTATATAAATATTTCGTTCTGCTTTTACATCTATTAATTTCAATATTTGAATCAACATAATGAACATAACGAACCAGTATATTTGCTTAGTAACTTTCATAAGTGCATCACTAGTTTCAGGAGTAAAGACAACACCGATAAGTGAATATAAAATATATACTGACAGTATTAACCCTGTAGTAGACTCAAATTTGCTAAATTTCATTATTTTTTTATTTAAAATTACAATAGTTGACACAAAAATAAAAACAAATGAAAAAAGCATAAAAAATGTAAAACCAAATTTATTTAAAAAATACTGAACACCAAGTTCAATAATCCCAAATACTAAAAAGGTTACTATTATAACACTTAAGATGTATTTCATATAAGTATTTTCCTAATTAAAGATTTCAATCTAATACAAGTAACTTTTTCATTTAAGATACTTGCAGCTTTATTAGAATTATTTTTATACTTATCTAGATTTGAAATATTTATTTTGTTAATTGCTTCAGCTAAATCACTAGGATTATAACCTTTTGAAATAATTCCAATATCATATTTTTGAATATATTTTTCCATTTCTATCGAAGGACCAATAACAACGGAGAGTCTAGCCTGAACAAATTCAAAGAATTTATTTGGAAGAGTATGCTTTAAATTGAATGTAGTTGGTTTAGCATTAAATAAACCAATGTCATATTTATTAATAAATGGAATAATTTCATCAAATTTAACAGGTGAAATTAAATTTACATTTCTTCTATTATTGCATAATTTTTCTAATTTATTATAGTATTTCTTATCCGTTGGCATAAGCATTAAGTCTAAATGATAACTACTATCTAAAAAGTCCATAGTGTATATCATGTCTTCAATTCTTCTTGAAACTGTTGCATTACCATGATGTATAATTTTTATTATATCTGTAGACTTTGTTGCTTCTAAATTCCAATGTTTAGGGAAACTTTCTATGACTTCAATATTTTTACAATCTAAATCTTGTATATATTGTTCTTTAATTCCCTCTGAAACGGTACTTATAAAATCACATCTACTCATATATTTATAAACGAGATGCCTATTTAAACCTTGATATGCAATTTTCCATAATAACCTATCTTCAAAATGTTTTGGAAAATATTCTCTAGCATCAAAAAATATTTGAGAACGATTTTTTATTTCATACACAAATGGTAATAGTTGTAAATTAAAACATATGATACAATCATATTTTTGAGTTTTAAAATAATTAAGATACTCTAAATAAAGTTTATTATGAATACTTTTATTGTACAATTTCAGTTGATTTAATAAAACTTTGTAAATTTTATATACTTTATTCTCACTTCCAAAACTATGCTCTATAAAATTAACTTCTTTATTACTTTCTTTATATTCTATGTTTTTATCTTCTTTTGAAAAAACAGTAATATTATATTCATCTTTTAAACATTTAATAAATCTTCTTGGTCTTGGAGCATTACTTGTTTTACCACTATAAACTATTAAAATATTTTTCATCTCTATCCTTTTAGTTATAAATATCTTTGAATTATTTTCTGATAATGAGTAAAAGTATTTATAGATGAATTATGCCATAAAATTGTACATTCAATATCTGAGTTTAATTTTTCTAACAAGATGTCCAATTCAAATTCATTATAGTTTTGATAATTAAACAGAGTATTATCCATATATATTAATGGTCTCTCTTTTAAATTCAATTTTTGTCTAGTTAATATGTTAAATACACTAAATTCATTACCAGTACCGCATCTAAAACCTTCTTTATCTGCGTATCCACATGTACTATCAACTTTCATTCCATTATCTTCCCATATTTGCCAAGTTGTAGGTACTTCAAATCTAAGATAATGTTCTCTACCTTCTTCTATTTTTACATTAGAAGCTTTTTCCAGTATTTCCTTTTCGGTTCTAAATTGTTCAGAATCATTATATGCGTTATATGAAGGATGTATCCCTATTATATGTCCTCTTTGTTTTATTTTATCTATTAACTCTAATGATTTAGGTTCATTTATTTTATATCTATTATCATAAGAAGTAACTCCACCACTCATAAAATAAAATCTACTTTTAATTCCTAATGACTCACTCTTATCCATTAAGAAGTCAAATGTATCAAAAGGATCTTTTATTTTTTTTCTTTTTATTAAATAATATTCTGACAACCTTTCTAGAGCTAAAGGTAAATCTTTTCTTTTAAGTATATCTCCAACAATTGCTTTTAAAACTTGTTTCCAACTTTTCCATTTATATAAATTATCAACATCATGAGTCAAATATAATTTTGCTTCATTTTGTTTAAATTCTAAACTATTATCTAATTCTAAAAGTCTTTTTTTCAAAGTTTCTATATGTTCATTAACTATTGGTCTATTTAAAAAACCTTGCTTGTATGCTAAACTTTGAGTAGCAGGAAATCTACCATGTGAATCTCTTTTTTTATTAACATACTCTTCCCATCTAGTTAACATAAAAAAACACGTGGCAAATATATCTAACTCTTCAATTTTTTTAGGAATATTTTCATATTTTAAATATTCTGAATCTTTTAGATACTTATTAAAAAAAATATCTTTTATTTTTAAAGTTTTTTTATTTTCAAGTTCTATTTCCCAGTCTATAACCACCAAATCACTAATCACTAATTCATATTCTAATCCTAAAAACTCATAAAAAATAATATCTAATATGTATTTTCTTTCATTTATATTATTTTTTGGTATAGTTACTTTTATCATTTAATAATCTTTTTTATAGCATTCTTCAATACTAATAATTTTGAATTTGTTTTGGAAATAATAAAATAAGGTTTCTGAATACCTCCACAGTCTCTTCTTACTTGTTCTACATTTTCCAACATACTTCCTTCAAAATCAAAAATATTTAACTTTAATACTTCTTTTGTATATTTAATAGCTTCTAATATCAATAAAATACCTGCTCCACTATTTCTCAAATTAGGGTCTTCTCCTACCATATGAACATAAGAAGAAGTATGATCCCATGTCAAATATAATGCCGAATGTATTTGATCAGTTGTATCAAATGCATAAAATATTTTTTTAGACTTATTGTCTTCGAGTACAGAATCATGACTGATTAAAAAGTCTAAAGAATAAGGTCTTTTAACACCTTGTCTATCAAATGTTTTCATATTAATGTCATAAAAAGATTTAATATCCAAATCAAATCCTATATTCACTAGTTTTTTTGCTTTTTTTATTTTATTTCTATAGCTTGATGAAAAGTTTTGTAAAATATCATCTAAACTATATAATTGTAAATTCTCAATAACATAAGTATAGTTAGTACTTTGAATAAAACCACTCCAAAAAAAAGGAAGCCAATTATTAAATGAATAATGAAAATTTTGAGAAAATCTATCTACTTTAGGTAATTGTTCAATAATACTATTAATAATTTTCTTTTCAAAGGAAAGTTTACTGCTATACTTTTGACTCTTTGGGTATTTTATGTAAATACCCATATTTTGGGTTAATTTTGGCATAGTTATAACATTGAAAGAATTAATTTTCTTAAAATATATTGGCATAGTAGCCATAATATTACCATTATTCTCAATAATTATTACATTCCAATTATCTACTCCACAAACACTATCAAGCCACCAACTTTGACTAAAAATAGGAATAGATACTTCTTCTTTACAAAATTCCCTATATCTTTTTTTATTAATCATTTTTATTAACCTTAATTAATTTAATGCCTAAAATAATAAATATTTCAATTGAATATACTACTTCAAACCCTACTTTTTCAATACCTTTTATAGATGATATATTATTTACATTTGTAGAAATTAGTATATTCTTATCAACATTTTCTTCCACAATTATAGTTAATACATGTGGATAAATATTCTGGCCTCTTCCAACTTCTGAAGTTTCACTGTGATGAATATAAATTTCATTTTCATTAAGATTATAAGGAAATGACCAGTGTGGATATACTACTTGAGAATTTGATTTTACCCAACTTCTATGAACACACTTATCGTTAAAATACCCTAAATAACCTCTATCCCCTAATTCTAAAAATTTTTCAAATTTTTTAATATATTGAATATCATGAAAGTACAATAAGTCTTTTATATTATCTTTATTAGCAGATTTTATTATAGCTTTAGAATCTACAGTATGTAGCTTTTTTAAACCAAACATTAATACTGTTTCATTTACATAAATTCTTTTTTTAATAAAATTAAATATAAATTTTATATATTTCATAGATTATAATAGCTTTCTAATAATGAAAGATTTTTTAATGCTAGTTTTTTAACCTCTGGTACTCTTTGCTTTAAAGACTCATGATAAACTTGACTATTTTCAATTAATTCATCTAAAACATATATGCTTTTTTCATAATTATTTGGTTCTATTATTAAATTACCCACTTTATATATATCAGCAAAGCCTTTAAGTTTATGTGCTTTTGGTTCATGTCCATAATCAATTATCGCCGTAGGTATACATTGAGACATACCTTGAACAGCCCCATGAATTCTTCCACTTACTAAAATATCGAATTTTGAAATAATTGCCTTACTTTCAGCAGCAGTGTATAAACCCTGGAGTGTAAATAATTGTTTTGAAGTATATTTATCTCCTATAAGCTCAAGTAACTTATCAATAATGTTATGATCATTTTGTTTGGTTAGCTTTCCAGCTTTATTAGTCCCATTTTGATGTGACATAAGACAAATATCTACATTTTTTTGGCGAATAAGAAAATCAATAATTTTAATAAAATAATTATACTCATCATCACTTCTTGGCCATTTATTATATGGAGCCTCTGGCATATTCCAACCACAAATTATTAATCCAATTAATGGTTTAGACCTTATTTCATTCAATCCTTCAATCTCAAATATTTGTCTCATATTTTCATCATTTTCTTTTTTAAATAAAACTGAGGGACACCCTGCTGAATATATATGTTTTCCATTTATTCCTATGTACTCTAAAAACTCAGTACTCTTATTTTCTCTATTTGTTAGTAAAGCAATATTATTTAAATTACTTTTAGCTACAATTTGCCTCCAAATTGACTTAAATGGACCAGGTGAACCCATCAACATTGCTATTTTTTTATTTAAAATTCTTGCAAAAATTAATTCTACATTAGATTCAATAAATTTAGCTGATGTAGCATTATCACCATATATATCACCGCTAAAGTCAATAATCAAGTCTGCATCGTTCAACTCCTTCAAAAGTAAACTACTATTTAATAAAAAATTTACTTTTAGCCCAATAACTGACAATATTTTCCATAGTGATATTTTAAAAATATCTACTAAAGTTTTTCTTGCTGTATAATATCCGTACAAATAAAATCGTTTATCTCTTAACGAGTGAATATTCCATTTTTTACAATATTCATCTGACATCTGTATTGATGTTCGTATTGTAGCATTAGGGAAAGTTTTTTGTAATTCATTAATAAATGGCTCCATAATAATATAGTTTCCTAAATTATGAAATTCCATTCCTCCTGGTGCCGATGATGTTAATCCTATTATTAATATATTCATATTATGTTATTCCTTTCTTTAATTTATTAAGATACATTCCAAAAAATGTATAGACAAAGATCCATGAAACACTAAAAAGTGTTAAAAAATTTTCAAAGCTAAAAAATAAATATTTTGATACAACAAAAACTAAAACTGTACTAAACAGCAATATAAATTGAAATATTAATCCATTTTTATTTTTCAAAAAAACCATATTAAGCATACTAAGTGGTCCCACAACAAATCTTACAAAAAAAACTGGAATTAAAAGTTGTGCATACACACCTGCTACTCTCCAGTCTTCCCCAAATACAAACGCAAATAGATCTTCTACAATAAAAAAAAGTACTCCAAATGATGGGATACCTATGATTAGAAGTTTTTTAATAGTACTATTAAAAGTATTAATAGCTTTTCCTGTTTGTTGTTTTTCTTTTGTCGCTGTCTGATAAAATACTTGACCTATAGCACCACCAACTAAATTTGATGGCATTCCTAAAACTCTATTGACTAAACTGTAAAAACCAAGTGTAGTTAAAGAAAATATTGTTGGAATAAGAATATTAATCAAATTATTAGATAGTGTGTTAAATAGTCCTGCCCACATTGAATATTTTGGAAAGTCTTTATATCTTTTCGCTAATGCTAATATTTTTAATTTAGATACTTTAGAAAGTAAAAATTTATCTTTAATTATATTGTTTAATAATTTTACATTTGCAAATATATTTGATATTATTTGACCACTAATCAGTCCCGTTGCACCTGTCTTTATAAAGCCTATACTAAGCTGCACTATTGCTAATACTATTGATTTTATAATTATTGTGTTTTTAATATCTTTATAATATTTTTTTCTATTATTAAAATAATTTAGTAATTTATAAAAACCTGTAAAAAATATTGCAACTGGTACAAAATACAACCAAATTCTTATATCTTCATTACCTATTGTTTGAACAAAATAGTCTATAAATATAATAATTAAGACTAAAATTAATAATGAAATACTTGATGTTAGAATTAATCCTAAAGCAAATATATTGATAGCATCTTCATCTTTTTTAGGTAGCATAATTGCCAACTCATATCTTGCATTAGAAATTGACCCAAAAATTGCAGATATAGCCAAAAAGATTGCATAGATACCAAAATCTTCAGGTGTATATATCCTAGTAAGTATCGGGCTTATTGCAATTGGTATTGCTTGAGCTATAGTTGTACCTGTCATTAGAATCATGACATTACGACTAAATTCAGATTTGGGTTTTAGTTTATGAATCAACTATAAACCTTTTGATATATACTCAATTTCTTCATCCTTAACATAAGGATTCATAGGTAAAGACATTATCTCATCAGAAACAACTTCTGATATAGGGAAGTCACCTTTTTTATATCCTAGATACTCAAAACATTCTTGAAGATGTAATGGCATTGGATAATGTACTGC
>Ga0233437_1004498_pt1 | contig 16319 bp, 13 predicted proteins | sample SI_122_August201_FD_182714 | JGI IMG/M metagenome (GOLD analysis project Ga0233437, IMG submission 182714) | Seawater microbial communities from Saanich Inlet, British Columbia, Canada - SI_122_August2016_200_MG | ecosystem: Environmental > Aquatic > Marine > Inlet | place: Canada: British... | reverse complement strand
TCAAATCGAAGATAGATTAAAAATAAAAGCAAGAGATATCTATGGACTTTCAGAAATAGTCGGGCCGGGGGTTTCTTGTGACTGTGAATATAAAACTGGTTTACATATAAATGAAGATTATTTTTATCCAGAAATCATTGACCCGGATTCATTAAAACAGATAGGGTATGATAAAAAAGGTGAATTGGTATTTACATGTATAGAAAAAGAGGGTATACCGCTTTTAAGGTATAGGACAAAAGATATTTCTTCGCTAAGCAACGATGAATGCGGATGCGGCAGAACATTGGTGAGAATGCAAAAAGTAATGGGAAGAAGCGATGATATGCTTATAATAAGAGGTGTTAACGTGTTCCCATCACAAATTGAGAGTGTTTTAGTTAACTTTGCAGATGTTGAACCGCATTACCAGATTATTGTAGAAAGAAAAGAAAACTTTGATACTTTAGAGATTCAAGTTGAAGTTTCAGAAAAAATGTTTTCTGATGAAGTGAGAAGATTAGAAATGCTAAGAAATAATATTAAAGCAGAGATGCAGTCTGTGCTTGGTATTAGTGTAGACATTAAGTTTGTAGAGCCAAAAACGATAGTTAGAAGTATGGGCAAAGCAGTTAGAGTTATAGATAATAGAAAAATATAAATTGATATAAAGAAAAGCGTTATTTAATGAAAGGAAGGATTTTATGTTAATAAAACAAATTTCAGTATTTATAGAAAACAGAAAAGGCAGACTAGCAAGTTTAACTAAAGCTCTTGGTCAAAACGGGATAGACCTTATTGCGCTTTCGATAGCAGACACAACAAACTTTGGGATTATGAGATGTATAGTAGAAGATTCTGATAAAGCTTTAAAGATAATTAAGGATGCAGGCTTTACTGCAAAGACAACAGAAGTGTTAGCTGTTGAAGTGCCAGACAGACCAGGCGGTTTAGCAGAAGTATTGGGAGTTTTGGATTCTAAGGATATCGACATTGAATATCTATATTCGTTTGTCAGATCAAAAACAGAAAATGCGTTAATACTTTTTAGAGTTGAAGAGATTCAAAAAACAATTGAGATTTTGACTGAAAAGGGCATTAGGATTTTAACGAGCAAGGAAGTATATAGTATTTAATTTTATTTTAAGGAAGAGATTATGGACAAAAGAACTGGGATTATTGTCGATTTAGACAACTTAGCCCAAAACATAAAAAACTTAAAAGATAATTTGCCAAAAGGCACTAAGCTTGCTGCTGTAGTTAAAGCAGATGCTTACGGTCACGGTGCGCTGAAAGTTTCTAAAGCTGCGATTAATAGTGGAGCTGATTTGCTATGTTTTGCGACAGCTAGAGAGACGATGGAAATCTTAAAAGAGGATATCGATGCACCAATATTAGTTATGGGTCCGCCGATGGACGACACTTTAGATTTAATCGTCGATTTCAGGGTAAGGCAATGTGTGTTTTTATGCGAGCATATTTTAAGCTTACAGAAAAAAGCCGAAGAAAAAGGTTTAGAAGCTTATGTTCATGTAAAAGTCGATACAGGAATGAACAGAATCGGAGTTAAACACATTGATGAATTTAAAAAGCTATTAGAAACACTGATAAAATGTGACCGAGTAATTTTTGAAGGGATGTTCACTCATTTCGCTGCTTCAGATGAAGCAGATAAAACTTTTAGCAACAGCCAAATATCAAAATTTGAAGAATTCACAAAACTCGCAGTAGAATATGGATTTAAACCAATTTTGCACGCTTGCAACAGCGGAGCTATAATAGATCTTCCTCAGTACGGATATGATTTTGTTCGTGCAGGTATATCGATGTATGGATATTACCCATCAAACAAAGTTATGAAGGATAAAGTTAAGTTAAAGCCTGTGATGAGTGTTTATACGCATGTTGCACATATTAAAAAAATAGTAAAAGGGGAAACTATTAGCTATGGCAGAACCTTTAAAGCTAAAGAGGATATGGTTATTGCTACATTACCTATTGGTTATGGTGATGGATTTAACCGTCTTTTATCCAATAAAGGTGATGTTTTAATCGGCGGGCAAAGAGCAAAGATTTTAGGCAGAGTTTGCATGGATATGACTATAGTGGATATCAGTAATATAAGTGGGGTAAAAGTAGGCGATGAGGCGATTGTTATTGGGAAGCAGGGCAAAGAGGAAATCACAGCGGATGAGCATGCAAGAATTTGCGGCACAATAAGCTATGAAATTTTGTTATCGTTTACTTCTAGAGTTTTAAGAGAATATAAAGAATGAGTAATAATATAATAATCCCCAGTAAAAAACAAACATTAAGAAAAAACATGTTATCTTTAAGAAGCTCATCAGACAAGCAAGATATAGAACGAAAATCTAAGGAGATTTTCAGGCGGCTAAAAACCGTTGAATATTATAAATCTGCAAATGGTGTGCTCTTATACTCTGATTATAAGAATGAAGTAAAAACAACAAATATTATTTTAGATGTAGAAGCATCAGGCAGGAGCGTTTTTCTGCCTGTTTTGGTTGACGATTATAAGTTTATTGCATGTAAAAAAAGCGACATGACACAAAAAAACCGCTACGGGATTGATGAGCCTTATCCTATCGAAACTGCTGAAAAAGGAAGCGGAAAAATAGATTTGATAATATGTCCAGGTTTGGCTTTCGATTATAATTTAAACAGATTAGGCAGGGGAAAAGGATATTATGACAGGTTTTTAAACGACAGAAAAAATATATTTAAAATTGGGCTTGCGTTTGAAATACAGATAGTAGATAATGTTTATCCTGATAACCATGATGTGCCGATGGATATGGTTATCACTGAAAAGAAAATATATGTGTTAAACAATAAAGGATAAAAACGATATGAGAGTAATAAGCGGAAAATACAGAGGCAAAAAGCTGTTATGTCCAGAAGGATTAAAAACGAGACCAACAACGGATAGAGTAAAAGAAGCGATGTTTGGTGCTATTCAATTCAATATTTTAAATGCTAATGTATTGGATCTTTTTGCTGGAACGGGTGCGCTAGGGATAGAAGCATTAAGCAGAAGAGCTAAAAGCTGTGTTTTTGTTGAAAAAGACAGGATGTCTGTCGATGCTTTAAATAAAAATCTTGAGAAAATAGAAGACGATTATAAAATAATTGCTTGCGATTATTTATCTGCTTTAAGTTCTCTAAATAGCGAAAAATTTGATTTAGTTTTTTTAGATCCGCCGTATGAAGCAGGTTTTTATAAAAATGCGATGGAATTTTTGTTTGAAAATGATATGATAGAAAAAGACGGGATAGTTGTTGTTGAAACATTAACCGGGATGGACACTAAAATAAGAGATACCTTTTCTTTATATAAAGAAAAGAAGTATGGAGGCATAAGCCTGGAATTTTATAAAAAGGAAGAAAAATAATTATGAGTACTTGTATTTATCCGGGAAGCTTTGATCCGATTACAATGGGACATCTAGATATCATTGAACGCGGTAGTAAGATGTTCGATAAAGTAATTGTATGTATTTTAATTAATACACAAAAAGAACCCAGTTTTTCGCTGCAAGAGCGAATCTTAATGATTGAAAAATCGGTTAAGCATCTTAAAAACGTTAAAGTTGATTCATATGACGGGCTGCTTGTTGATTATGCAAATGAATCAAAGGCAAGCGTAATTTTAAGAGGATTAAGAGCGTTATCAGATTTTGAAAACGAGTTTGCTATGGCTGCAATGAATGCAAAGTTGTCCGATAAAGTAGAGACTGTTTTTCTGATGACAAAAACGCAGTATTCTTTCTTAAGCTCAAGTATGGTACGAGAGGTTGCAGTTTTAGGCGGAGACATATCGTCTTTTGTACCAAAAGAAATTTTATCAAAAGTAAGTGAATTAAAGAAGTAAACTATAAGAGTAATGTAACGGGGGATCGGATTGACGAATATTGACATAAATAAATCAAAATTTAATATGCTCGTTTCAAGGTGTTTTGACGCAAACACTTTGAATGAAGTGAATATAGAAGAGATATTTTTACATAAAGAGAGTCAAAGCTACTATGTTATTTTTAGTATAGAACGAGTGCTAACTTTAGAAGAAGAATATGCAATAAATACGCGAAAAGAGAATGTCTTTTATGGGATGCCAAAAGTAAAGTTTTTTTATGACTATTCTTCTCTTTATGATAAGAATTATATGATTATAGAATATATAAACAATATATTATTATTCGAATATTCGGCCTTTAGGCCTTTTTTAGAAGAATCACATTCTTATATTGATGCCGGAAGATATCATATCGACTTTAAAAATGAGCTTGGCAAAGAGATGTTTTCGACGATGAAGTTAGGCCCGAGAATAGAAGAGATTTTAAGTTTTAACTTTAAAAAGAATTACACACTAGCAGTCGGGGTGGATAAAAGCCTAAAAGGGCTTGATGTATCTAATATAACAATTTTTGAGCCTATCGCTGCAAATAAAAAAAGCCGCAAAGAAGAAAAAAAAGTAAATCCAAAACCCAAGAAAAAAACAAAGCCGAAGATAAGCCAAGCAGGCAAAGCGATTTACGGCTCTACAATAAGAAGAAAACCTATAGATATATGCGATATATCCGATGAGACAAACAGAGTTATTATTGAAGGGCAAGTTGTTGACACGGATCACAAAACATGTAGAAACGGAAGCAAGCTTATACTTTTTAGTGTGACCGATTATACATCAACAATTTTATGCAAGATTTTTTGGGCAAAGATAAATTCGGAAAACTTTACAGTGAACTTAAAGACAGCAAAATAAAGTTGGAAGGCGAATTATCTTATGATTTAAGACAAAAAGAGTTTACGATAAAACCAATAAATATTTGTCTTTTAGAAAATGAAAAAAAGATAGACAAGTCTGAAGAAAAAAGAACAGAGCTTCATTTACACACAGTTATGAGTGCAGAGGATGCTACTATACAGATTGAAGATGTTATAACAAGAGCTAAGGATTATGGGCATAAAGCCATAGCTATCACAGACCACGGCGTTTTACAGGCATATCCAACGGCCCAGGGGTATGCAAAAAAAGCAGGAATAGATATAATATACGGAATGGAAGCTTATCTTACTTTAGATATAGCCGACGTTTTTAAAGGAACCCGAGACATTCCTTTAGACGGTGAGTTTGTTGTGGCAGATATTGAAACCACAGGTTTTTCACCTGCCCAAGAAGGAATTACCGAGATTGGTGCAGTCAGGATAAAAAATCATGAAATTGTGGATACATTTACCACTTTTGTAAATCCCGAAAAGCCAATTCCTATGAAAATAACCCAGTTAACCGGAATAACAGCAAAAATGGTTGAAGGTGCTCCAAGCCAGCAAAACGCAGTAAAAAGCTTTAAGGAGTTTGCAGGAGAAAACTGTATTGTTGCTCATAATGCAAACTTTGATATGTCATTCTTTTCAACAATCGGGGCAAGATATGGGATTTATTTTAACGATAATCCTGTTTTAGATACAGTAGGTCTTTCGAGGTGTCTGCTAAAAGAGAATAGCAAGCACGACTTAAAAACTGTAACAAAACATTTTTCAATTCATTTAGAACATCATCGTGCATTAAACGATGCTAAAGCTACAGCAGAAGTCTTGCTTTGTTTTTTTAACATACTTAATTATATTGGGATAAAAAGCACAGGTGAGTTAAACTCTGGCTTAGCGCATATGGTTGCAAATAAACATGCAACAAACCATCATGCGATTCTACTATGTAAAAATAAAGTTGGACTTAGAAATCTTTATGAGATGGTTTCAAAATCTCATCTCGAAGGATTTTATAGAAGACCAAGAATAGCAAAAAGCTACTTAGAAAAACATAGAGAAGGGCTGCTTATTGGTTCTGCATGTGAACAAGGAGAGGTTTTTAGGGCAGTATTAAACAGAGCACCCGAAAAAGTTTTGGATAAGATTGCAGACTTTTATGACTATTTTGAAATCCAGCCTGATGGCAACAATGAATTTATGATAAGAGAAGGCAAGATTAAAGACAAAGAAGCTTTACATGATATCAATAAAAGAATTATAAAACTGGGAGAAAAGCAAAATAAGTTGACTGTTGCAACATGTGATGCTCATTTCTTAGATGAACGCGACAGCATTTATAGAGAAATTTTGATGACAGCTAAAAAATACAGTGATGCTCATATGCAGCCGCCATTGTTTTTTAGAACAACAGATGAGATGCTTGAAGAGTTTAAATATCTTGGCGAACAAGCAGAAGAAATAGTTATAACAAACACAAATAAAATATATGAGCAAATAGAAAAGTTTAATCTTTTACCGAGCGAACCTGCTATGCCTAAAATCCCTAATGCAGATAAAATGCTTAATGAATTAGCTTATAAAACGGCACATGAAATGTATGGTGAAGTTTTACCTGATATTGTCAAAAAGAGATTGGATAGAGAGATGGGGGCTATATGTGAACATGGATATGCTGTTTTATATTATATTGCCCACATGCTTATTAAAGATTCGTTAAATAACGGATATATCGTGGGCTCTAGAGGCTCTGTTGGTTCTTCTTTTGCGGCAACTATGACTAAAGTTACCGAAGTAAATCCGCTTCCTCCGCATTATAGATGTGAAAAATGTAAATCTTCTGATTTTAATGTGGATAAATCGTCTTATCATTGCGGGCCTGACTTGCCGCCAAAAAAATGTCCAAATTGCGGTGCGCAATATTTAGCGGATGGGTTTGATATTCCGTTTGAAACTTTCTTAGGGCTTAATGCAGATAAAGTGCCTGATATCGATTTAAACTTTTCAGGTGATTATCAGATGAAAGCACATGACTTTACAATAGACTTTTTTGGAGCTGCACATGTTTTTCGAGCAGGTACTATAAGCACTATTAGTGATAAGACTGCTTTTGGATATGTTAAGAACTATTTAGAAACGACAGGCAAAACGGCAACACCGACAGAAATTAAAAGGCTTGCTTCCGGTATAATAGGTGTTAAACGAACAACAGGACAACACCCGGGAGGATTAGTTGTTCTGCCTAAAGATAAAGAAATTTATGATTATACGCCGATTCAAAAGCCGGCGAATGATATGACCAGTGAATCTATCACCACACATTTTGATTTTGATTCGCTGCATGATACTTTAGTGAAGTTAGATATATTAGGACATGACGATCCGACAATGTTAAAAATGCTGACAGACCTAACCGGTGTTGATGCAAAAAAAGTGCCGTTATCGGATCAAAAAACAATGACTTTGTTTTCTTCTTTAACAGCATTAAAGCTTAAAAAGGAACAAGTGATGAACAGCGAAGTTGCAACTTTCGGAGTCCCTGAGTTTGGGACTAAATTTGTTCGCGGCGTCTTAACTTTAACAAGACCAACAACTATGGCAGAACTTATCAGAATAAGTGGGCTTTCTCATGGAGCCGATGTGTGGAAAGGGAATGCTGATATTCTTATAAAAGAGGGAAAAGCTACTTTAAGCGAAGTTATCTCTACTCGTGATGACATAATGAACACTTTAGTTGATTATGGGGTAGAACCGAAATTAGCTTTCTTCACTATGGAAAGGGTTAGAAAAGGAAAAGGATTAACCGAAGAGATGGGAAAAGCAATGGTAAAGGCTAAACTGCCTTTGTGGTTTATCGAATCATGTAAGAAGATAACATACATGTTCCCTAAAGCTCATGCTGTGGCCTATGTTACAATGGCTCTTAGAATAGCATACTTTAAAGTACATTATCCTATCGCATACTATGCAACATATTTTACCGTTCGAGGAGAAAAGTTTGATGCAAGTCATGCTTTTGAAGGTGTTATCGGGATAAGAAAAGCGATAAACGAGATCGAAGCAAAAATTAACAGTAAAACAGCAACAAAGAATGAAAGTGATATGATTGTTTATTTAGAGGTTGCGCTTGAAATGTATGAACGTGGAATAGGGTTTTTGCCTGTTGAGCTTGATAAATCTACAGCAAAAGAATATATAATAGAGGGCGGCAACATTAGATTACCATTTGCTTCTTTACCGGGGATAGGAGAAAATGCAGCAGAAAATCTTTATGTTCAAGCACAGCAAAAAAGTTTTATTTCGAAAGAGGATATTAAGATAAGAGCAAAGGCATCAAAAACAGTTTTAGAAGCTTTAGAAAACTTCGGATGTCTTGCCGAATTAACAACCGAAGACCAAATGAGCTTTTTTGATTAAGTATTATTAAACCTTAAAAGCAATGTGAGTTTTTAATTAAGTATTGTCATAAAAACTTAAATTACTAATTCATTGACTAATGGGGCTAACGTGGTTATAATGTAACCAGTGTTTTTTTAGGAGGCATTTTTTTTATGAAGTTACGCAGCTTAGCAATGCTAATAGTGTTCATATTAATAGTCGGCGTGCTTTTATACTTTGGATTATTTGGAGCTAACTTTGGAGTCTATAAATTAGACCCGCTAGCGAATCAAGTGAACCTTGGGCTCGACCTTACCGGTGGAGCGTATGTAGTATATGAAGCAGACCAGCCAGATGCAGTAGATGACCTTGAGGGTAAGGTGCAAGGTACGATGACTGTGTTTAGAAACAGGCTGGATGCAAAAGGCTTTTCAGAGGCCACTATAGCTAAACAAGGAGAAGATAGAATTAGGGTTGAAGTACCATTTAACAGTGAAGACGGTAAAGGTGCAGATCCTAATATGATAAGCGAAGTTTTGGGCAAGGCCGCAAAACTAGAGTTTAAAGGACCAGATGGCGTAGTCATTTTAGATGGTGACGATGTTGTATCTGCAAAAGCTATATTGGATGATAAAAGCCAAGCCGTTGTTGCATTTGAGTTAACTAATGATGCATCAAACATATTTGCTGATGCAACCAGTAAGTTTTTGGGACAAACAATTGGTATTTTTATTGATGGAATAGAGATATCATCTCCAACAGTAAACTCAATTATCACTGGTGGAAGCGGAATTATCGAAGGAAGCTTTACACCGGAATCTGCAAGAGATTTAGCAATCCAGATTGAAAGTGGTGCTTTGCCGCTTGAGATTCATGAAATTGAGCAACGCTCGATAAGTGCAACACTGGGTGTTGATGCATTATCAAAAAGTATTATGGCAGGAGCAATCGGTATTGCTATATTGTTCTTGTTTATGATTATTTATTACCGTGTTCCAGGGATCGTTGCTACTTTGGCATTAATCGTTTATATGTTTGTGATGTTATTATTGCTTGCAGGAATTAAGAGCATACAGCTTACTTTGCCAGGTATTGCAGGGATTATACTTTCAATAGGTATGGCAGTTGATGCGAACGTAATAATTTTTGAACGATTTAAAGAGGAACTTAGAACAGGCAAAACGCTTAGAACATCTCTAAACTCAGGATACCATAAAGCGGTTAGAACGATATTAGATGCTAACATTACCACAATTATCGCATCCATTGTTTTGATAATTTTCGGCAAAGGCGTTATTAAAAGCTTTGCATACACGCTTACAATAGGTATCATTGTTTCAATGTTTACCGCATTGTTTGTTACAAGATGGTTACTGCGTCTGTTTATGGGCTCAGGATTTAAAAACAAAAAACTATATTGTGCTTGGAGGATGGAAAAATGAAAATAATTTCTAAAGCAAAATATTTCATGATGGCCTCGGCACTAATAATAATAGTAGGAGTAGTTTTCGGATTATTCGGCGGGCTTAACCTCGGAATTGATTTTACCGGCGGAACGCTTATGACAGTAGACCTCGGGTCTAAATTCGATGTTGAAGATATTGAAGCTGTTTTAAAAGAAAACGGTGTTAAAGATGCTCCGATTGTTAAGAGCAGCTCTGATGCAACCTCAGAAGCAATGCAAGCACAAATACGTATCAAAGATATGGATGGCATAAAGTCAGAAGATCTAAGGGCGAATATCTTAGCAGGATTAAAAGAAAATTACCCAAATGCGATTGTGTATGAGGGTGAAACGATAGGTGCTGTTACTAGTTCTGAAATAATCAGAAACGCATTTTTATCGGTTATTATAGCATGTGCTTTGATGTTGGTTTATATTTGGATTAGATTTGAATTATATTCTGGAATATCAGCTTTAACGGCTTTAATCCATGATGTTTTAATTATGACTGCGGTTATAACGATTACAAGACAACAGATTAACAGCCCGTATATTGCGGCATGCTTAACCATTGTTGGATATTCTATAAACGATACAATTGTTTTGTTTGATAGAATCAGAGAAAACAACCGCAAATTCTCTCATAAAGAATTTACAAGAGAAGAGGTTGCTGATAGAAGTATTAAAGAAACTTTATCTAGAACAATTAATACGTCTGTGACAACTTTAGTAACGATAACGTGCCTATATGTATTTGGAGTCGCTTCTATAAAAGAATTTGCATTCCCGCTAATAATAGGACTTATAAGCGGAACATATTCTTCAATATTCATTGCCAGCCCGATTTGGGTAAACTTAATGAACAGAAGCCTTAGAAGATTGGGCGTTAAGCATAAGAGAAATAGTAAAACGACAGCATAAAATAGTGTTTTTATAGAGATTTAAAAGCCTTTCCGTTTTGGTTAAAGACCGGAAGGGCTTTTTCTGATATTATAGAGTTAAAGGATGTATTTAAAAAATGATTAAGAGCAGAAATATATTTAGTGATAGTGAAATAGAGCTTAGTCACAATCTAGCAAGGGATGTGGATTTGCCAAACGAGATTGCGCTTCTTTTAGTTAAACAAGGAATTAGAAACAAAGAGGAAGCACACTTTTTCTTTAACCCTAAATATGATGATTTGCATAATCCAATGTTAATGAAGAATATGGAGCAATCCGTTGTTCGAATTAATGAAGCAATAGATAAAAATCAAAAAATCACTATTTTTTGTGATTATGATGTAGATGGAACAAGTGCATGTAGCATATTGTTTCTTTATTTTATGAGTATAAATGTAAATATAGATTATTATACACCGGACAGAAATAATGACGGTTATGGCATGAATTTAACAGCAGTAGAAACCATTATAAAGAGCGGGACAAACTTAGTTATCACAGTTGATTGCGGGATAACAAATAATGAAGAAGTTGATATGCTTGAAAAAAGCGGTGTTGATGTAATCATAACAGACCATCATGAATGCGGCGAAACCTTACCAAACACAGAATATATCCTAAATCCAAAGCAGTATGATTGTAATTATCCATACGAATATCTTTCTGGTGCCGGGATAGCTTTTAAGCTTATACAAGGTCTATGCGGCAAAAATGCAATGGACTATATAGATTATGCCGCCCTTGGAACAATAGCAGATATAGTATCCCTTACAGGAGAAAACAGAGCAATAGCAAAGCTCGGTTTAGAAAAGATGAATAATAATATCTCTTGTGGAATCAATCTTTTAAGGCCGTACGTTTTGCCTGATAAAAAACAGATTGATGAATATCATATCGGTTTTGGATTTGGACCAAGAATAAACGCAGCAGGCAGAATGGATACAGCCCACCTTGCACTTACGGCTCTTCTTGCTACAAAACCAACAGAACAAGCAAAAAAAGCAGCAGCTAAGCTGGATAAGCTTAATGAAATGCGTAAAAGTATGTGTGAAGAGATTATTATGCAAGCAGAAGAGCAGATTTTTTCTAAAAACATGCTGTCTGAACCATCAGCAATCTTCGTTATGGGGGATTGGGAGCCTGGTATTGTTGGAATTTGTGCATCAAGGCTTACAAAAAAATATTCAAGACCAGTTTTGATATTTGCAAAAAAAGGCGATGAAGCTGTATGTTCAGCAAGGAGCATAGAGGCTGTTAACATATATGATGTGTTAAACAACTTTTCTGATTATTACATAAAATTCGGCGGTCATCATATGGCAGCAGGTTTGACCATTAAAGAAAAAGATTTTAATGAGCTTAAAGATAAAGTTAATAAACATATATTAGAGCAATATAGAGAAAACATATTTATACCGAAAGCGACTTATGACATAGAGCTAAAAGGTGAAAAGCTGGATGAAAAGTTTGCGAAAGGAATAAAAAAACTTGCACCATATGGACAAGAAAACCCGAAACCGAAGTTTTTGTTTAGAGATGTTATAATAAAAGAAAAAAATTATTTTGGCAAACAGGTTAAAGCGCATTTTAAATTCAACATAAAAAACCAAGGCAAACCTCTTTCGGCGGTTAAATTTTATTTTAGCAAGAAAGATGATTCAATCAAGACAGCCGATATAATCGGAAGTGTGAATATCAGCGATTTTACAGGCAACCCGGAAATATTCATTGACTATTTAGAATCTGCAAGTATAGATGGGTCAATGCCTAAACCGATTTTCGCTATTGAAAAGACCATTGATAATATAGTTGAAGCATATGATAATTATGAAACAAAAATAAATAATTCGCTTTTATTAAATGATGCAGTGACTTATATTAAAAACATGACACAAAGATCAAGGTTTGGGTTCTGTGTTATTATAGATGATGAGTTTAAATTCGATCTTTTAATTAACAATGAAGAGATAAAAAAGATTATTTTAGAAGGGAAGATTTGTTTTAAACTAGAAGATGAATATAATATCCCTTTAAACTCGATTGGGTTTTTGAATAAACCAGAAAAATTAATAAAACCATTCAAAGAGATTGTTGTTTTTAATAAAAGTAATTTTAGTAAAAATATTAAGAACAAAAAATTAAAAGCCTTTATTGTGAAAGAAGTTTTAAAAAAATATAAGTTAAATGCAAAAGAATACTTTCCAAACAAAGAGGATATGACTAAAATATTTGTTGTTTTAAAATCATTATTTGAATCGAAACAAAAATTTAAATCGTTTGAAGAATTATATAATGTAATAACAAATAAAACGGGCTTAAGTATAAAAAAAGTTATCAGCGGTGTTAAGATTTTAGATGAGCTGAATTTGATAGATTTCGAAAAATCTGATATTATAATAGGCAAAATTGTTAACCATAATGAAAAGAAGGATTTAGAAGCAAGCAAAATATATTTTGCACTTAAGGAATTTTAAAAACTGATGGAAGATATACTTAAAAAACTAAAAGAGAATTATTCTGCGGACGAAAACTATGCGGTTTTAGAAGATGCATTTCGTTTAGCTAAAGAAGCACACAAAGGCCAAGTGCGTCTTTCAGGTGATCCTTATTTTGTGCACCCTTATGAAGTTGCAAATATATTGATTGACTTAGGACTGGATCTAAACACAATAGCAGCAGGCTTTTTGCATGACGTTATGGAAGATACGATCATTACTGATAAAGAGCTTGAAAAAAAGTTCGGTTCACAGATTTTATATCTTGTAGACGGTGTAACAAAGCTTACTAAAGTTGATTATAAATCGAGAGAAGACAGACAGGCAGAAAGCTTTAGAAAGATGTTTTTGGCTATGGCCAAAGATATTAGAGTTATATTGATCAAACTTGCAGACAGACTGCATAATATGCGGACTTTAAAGTATCAGTCACCGGAAAAGCAGATTGAAAAAGCAAGAGAGACAATAGAGATTTATGCTCCGCTGGCACACAGACTCGGAATCAATACGATTAAATGGGAACTTGAAGATTTATCTTTAAAGTATCTAGAGCCTGAAATGTATTATGAAATCGTTGAAAAGCTTGATGCGACAAGAGAAGAAAGAGAAGAGTATCTCGGAAACATCATTTTAGAGATCGAAAAGAATATAAAAAGGGTTAAGATTAAAGCCGAGATAGTCGGCAGACCAAAACATATATACAGCATCTATACTAAGATGACCAATAAAGGCATAGCTTTTGAAGATATATATGATAAAGTGGCTATTAGAATAATCGTAAGCAGCATTAAGGATTGTTATGGTGTTTTAGGGATACTGCATACAAAATGGAAGCCGATCCCTGGGAGATTTAAAGACTATGTTGCTGTTCCGAAAAAGAACATGTATCAATCTTTACATACGACACTGCTTGGCGAAACGGGAAGACCCTTTGAAGTGCAGATAAGAACTGCTGATATGCATAAACAAGCAGAATACGGTATCGCTGCTCATTGGAAATATAAAGAGGGAAAAGAGACTTCTGATGACTTGGATGAAAAACTTTCGTGGGTGCGAGAACTACTAGAAGATCAAGACGATTTTAAAGATTCTAAAGAATTTATGGAAACGTTAAAGATAGATCTTTATAAGAATGAAGTTTTTGTATTTACACCTAAAGGAGATGTGAAGGATTTTCCGAAAGGAGCAACACCTTTAGACTTTGCATACGGGATTCACTCTGAAATAGGGAATAAATGCACAGGGGCAAAAGTAAACGAAAAAATTGTTCCGCTGGATTATGAGCTTAAAACAGGAGATATTGTTTCGATTTTAACATCTCCATCGAAAACACCGAGCAGAGATTGGATCAAGATAGCCAAGACCCATCAAGCCAGGTCTAAAATCAGAGCATGGTTTAGAAAAGAGCTTAAAGAAGAGAACATCGAAAAAGGCAAAGATATGCTTGCACAAGAAGCAAAACATCGTGGATATGTACTTAAAGATTTGGTTAAACTTGAATGGGTAAAAGGCATATTTAAAAAGTTTATGCTTAATTCTGTTGAGGATATGTATGCTGCTGTTGGATATGGCGGAATAACCACTGGACAGATTTTAAACAAGCTCATTGTACTTTATAAAAAAGAAAACCCGAAAGCTAAAGAGCCTGCAAACGAAGCAGAACAGCTGCAATATAGAAAGAACAAGGCTAAAGGAGATGGTGTTACCGTTAAAGGCGAAAGCGGAATGTTAGTCAGATATGCAAGATGCTGCACACCTGTTCCCGGTGATGATATCATTGGATATATAACAAGAGGCAGAGGTGTATCTGTACATAGAAAAGATTGCTGTAATATTAACGAAATAGATTTTGAACAAGGAAGGATTATAGATGTTGAATGGGCAGGCGAAGAAAGACCATCATACAACATTGATATAGAAATCAGAGCCGATGATAGAAATGGACTTTTATCAGAAGTCACCCAGTTGATGTATAATTTAAACTATTCTATTATGACGGCTAATGCAAGACGTCAGAAGGATAAGTTGGCAGTAATAGAGCTTGGTTTGGTAATATCCAATATTAATGACTTAGAGATTATAAAATCTAAGCTTATGAAGCTTGCCGGCGTTAGAGAAGTATACCGAATTAACAAATAGAAAAGGGTATTATGAGAGCAGTTATTCAAAGAGTTAAATCTGCGAACGTTAAAGTTAATGATAAAATTATAGGGGAAATAGATAAAGGTTTTTTGGTGCTTTTAGGTATAGAAAAGAGCGACACAAATAAGGATACAGAATATATCATTAAAAAAACAATAAATCTAAGAGTTTTTGAAGACGAAGAAAACAAGATGAATAAATCACTAAAAGACATTAATGGTGAGATATTGTTAGTATCTCAGTTCACGCTTTTAGGTGATATGAAAAAAGGAAACAGACCTTCGTTTGCTAAGGCGATGCCTCATTGTGAAGCGAAAGGTTTTTTTGAGGGTGTGGTTGATGCTTTTAAGGCGGTTTATCCAAAAATAAAAACCGGAGAGTTTGCAGCAATGATGGATGTAGCGTTAATAAATGATGGGCCGGTAACTATTTTAATAGATAGTAAAAAAACATTTTGATAAAGTGAGAAAATTTAAGAATGAATATAATTACAATACAAACGGGTGAGTTTCTCGTTAATACATATGTTGTCCACGACAAAAGCAGCAAGGAATGTATCATTATCGACCCTGGCGGGAGTTTTTTAAAAATTAAAGGAATATTAGCAGAGTATGGACTTGTGCCTAAGGCTGTTTTTTTAACACATGGGCATTTCGACCATATCGGAGCCGTAAGCAGCTTAAAAGAAGAGTTTGATGTAAAGGTGTATATTCATAAGTCAGATGCGGATATGTTGATCGATGGTAAAAAGAATCTGTCCATTTTTTTATATAGAAAAGATATTTTTTGCGGTGAGGCAGATTACTTATTAGAAGATAATGAACAGATTGAGATTTGTGGATTAACGATTAAAACTATCCATACTCCCGGGCATTCTCCTGGAGGTGTTACTTATTTGATGGATGGCGCTGCCTTTACCGGGGATACTCTTTTTAACATGTCGATCGGCAGAGCGGATTTTACGGGATGCGATGCATCTAAATTAAATGAATCTCTAATAAGAATAAAAAAAGAGATTCCGAAAGATTATAAGATTTTTCCAGGACATGGGAATGAGAGCTCTTTTGAATACGAACTTGAAAACAACCCTTATCTGGACCTTTAGTTGTATAAGATAAGAGTCTGATATATAATTTATTTATACTGCTGAAT
>Ga0233437_1004497_pt1 | contig 16322 bp, 11 predicted proteins | sample SI_122_August201_FD_182714 | JGI IMG/M metagenome (GOLD analysis project Ga0233437, IMG submission 182714) | Seawater microbial communities from Saanich Inlet, British Columbia, Canada - SI_122_August2016_200_MG | ecosystem: Environmental > Aquatic > Marine > Inlet | place: Canada: British... | reverse complement strand
GGACTATAAACTTGAACAGCATTACGCGAGCTGCTTTTCAGAACGGTAGGTTAGGTTATAAAATCGACGCAGATCATGAAGGACAAGGCTTTATGAGAGAAGGCATGGCTGAGGTAATTAGATTTGCATTTGAAGACAAAGATCTAAGAAGACTCGAAGCCAACGTTATTCCTCAGAATGTGAGGAGTTTGGGTCTTCTTAAGCGTCTCGGCTTTACAGAAATTGGCAGAGATGAGTATTATTTAATGATTAATGGAATTGAAAGCCCTCATATTTTGACCTCATTGGTGAAAAGAAATTGGAAAAAATAAATGTAAGACAGGTCAATGAGGCGTTGTTGAATAGTCAAGATGCAATTTTGGCAAACTAAACTGATATTACTTTTGAGGATTTTATGGGTTTTTATAGAAAAAAGGTAATGACTTTTTTTGTTAATGAAGAATGCAATATGAGCTGTATTTATTGTAAAATATTTTGTGGTAAATTGCCTTTGTGAGAATGAATCCATTTATTGAGAGCTTTGTCTTTGCTTCTGCTCAGCTGAGAGCTCTTGAAAAACATCATAAATAAAACCTTCAGCATGTGAGATTTGTTTTTCTATTAATTGTTGTGTTTCGTCATCTGGAGCCGGGCCAACTGGTTTAAAACATCTCAGATCACCGTCTTCACCAATACTCAGGTATCCATGTGAGATTAATGATAAGACATTGAGAATCATATTATAGATATCCTTTTCGCGATCTTGGCTTTCCTGGTCTTGAGAAAACATGATTCTATTAATGTCATCTGATTGAGCAATGATGATTTGCCGGATCAATGCCTTCATATGATCGTCACTCATATTGATAAAAGACAGATAAAACTCCAGATTAACAGGATTGATGGCCCCATCATCTTCACAAATCCTTCCATAATCTTCAAAAAGGTTTTTTTCGTTATTCATAGAATATCTCCTATCAGTTATAGAGCTACCACTCGCTTGCTGTTTTGTATAGCTTAACCTCTGTACCCAGCCCAGGCCTTCTCAACTGTTCAAAATTTGAGACACTTGTAAAGCAAGTGTAAAGTTTTCTTAATAGTCTTTGTCGTTCAAAAAACATTCACCATTGAAATTATTAGGTAAATTTATTTAAGCTTTTGGCACGTTGATTGCTCCTTTGAGAATTCAAAAAGAAGGAGTTATTATGTTAAAAGTCATGGCAGTTTCAGCACCACACTGGGAAATAAAAAGAATTACCGGTGCAGCAAAACATCTAAATAGTCTAGTTCCTTTTAGTCTCTATAATGCAGTGAAGAATGCAGCATCTTTAGCTGCTCGTGGCATTGGATGTTGGGGAAAAAGCAACTGGAAGGACCTTGAAGAAAGAAATGAGTCAGTATTTTTGATGCAATACTTTGAGAATGAAAAAAATCATTTTGAGAAGCAAATACAAAAAATAAAACCAAACCTTCTATTAATAGGAACAATGACTTTAGGGTTTCCTGGAGCTGTTGAAATAGCGAAAATTGCTAAAAAGGTGTTAGGAAACAATGTACTCATTGTTCTTGGTGGAAAGCATGTGAATGAAACAGTCTATTTGAAAAGAGATGCTGTAAAAGAGCATTTAGCATCTCCTTTAGAATTAATGAAATCAGGAAAAATACCACAGGTATTTGATTTAGTTGTATCTGGTGATGGAGAAGACGTTATTGTAAAAATTGGTGAATTGGTTGATCAGTTAAAAGATATGAATGATATTCGTTTCAATAGAAGCCTGTATGAAAACAAACTATCTGAAGCGATGGGTGATTGGCTAGCTGTTTGGAATAATGAAAAAAAAACATATTACATAAAGAGTAAAGGCAAGCCTATTGACTATTCAAGAAATTTATCAATGCTGGATCTTTTTGGTGTAAAGGGTAAATTTGATATATTTGATAAGGATTATACTGTTCATTTGTATGCAAATACAGGCAGAGGCTGTGTTCACAATTGTTTCTTTTGTAGTGAAAAAGTTGAGATTAATGGGAAACCAAAAAATATTATGGAAGCACCTTTTCAATTAGTAGAAGATTTAGCAAAGATTAAAGAATATGCTAATAAAGAATATGGTAAAAATAATATAAGCGCCTTTGTAGAAAACTCAATTTTTTTGAATGGAAACAAACAAGCAATAGAGAAATTTCTAAAAATAATCAAAGAGGCCAAACCAGGCGTTGATTTTGGTGTTCAGTTAACAATTGATTTGCTTTTAGATGACGACATACAAACATATATAGGAGAATTAACTGATTTTGGATTGAAATATATATTTTGGGGATTGGAAACTAATAATAATGAAATAGCAAACCAAATTAACAAGAATAGAGAAAAGACATCTTGGGTGGATAGGAATGAAGAAGCGATCTCTTTTATATCAAAAATTGGAATTGATTGTGGTTTATCATTAATATTTGGTCTTGGCGAGAGTCATGAGGAAAGGGTTGCCTTATTCAAGAAACTAATTGATCTTAAGAAAAATTATGGCAAACCAGATATATTGAGCATGAATCTTGGGACTAAGCATCCTCTGCAAGAAGAAGATAATGCGACGAATTACGAATATTATAAATGGGGAACTCCGAAAGATAGTGACTATGCTCCTATTCTTATAGATTTATTTGGTGAAGCATCAGTTAATTATAAGTTAACAAATAATCATTTTCCTTCAATAGAAGAGTTAAAAGATATAAAAAAAATGTATGACCTTTTTCAAGATATTCAGGTTACAAAGAAGTATGTAAAACATTGTATTATTCCTTCTAAGGAAGTTGATTATATGTTCCCTGTATTTCAAGCAATTTAAGTAGGTGTAATATGGAAAACAACATTTATATGACAGAGCAGGGCTTAGAATTGATCAATGACTCAAACTACCCCTATCCAGTTGTAGAGTTTTTAAATGAAGAAAGAAAGTATTTGCAATCAGTTATTGGTCATTATGATGTGTTATTAGAAGTCGGGTGTATGACTGGAAGGCATCTTGCTTGGGCAATGAAAAATAATGTTTACTATATGGGGGTTGATGTAGTTGAGCATTATCTTGTTGAAGCAAGAAAGAAGGCTTGTGATTTAGGGATGCCACTTTCTAAATATAAGTTTGTGAATTGGAATGCTGAGAGTATTGATGGAGTGTTAAATGAATATGATTTAAGAAAATTTAATAGTAATAGGATTTTAATATTTTTTCCGTTTAATTGTTTTGGTAACATTTCAAATATAAGTAATGTTATAAATAGCTTAAAGAAATCAGGGTGCCACTATTTAATTAGCACCTACAAAACAGATGAAAGCACATCAAAAAGCAGATTGGATTATTATAAAAACTGTGAATATAAGAGCTTAAGCAGTAGGACTAATGAGGAAGGTGTTGTTTTTACTTCTCAGGAAGGGTTTAAATCAGTAGCGTATCATCCTCATTGGTTAAAAGATTTGTTCAACAAAGCTTGCCTTGAGTTTAAGGCGTGTGATTTCAGCTCAATGGGGATAATGTATGCTAATACATAATATAAGGGTTATATATGCCAACAAGAATCGAAATAGATAAGTTTCCAGGGAACATAGAAGTTAATTTAGGTGTGCTTACTGCAAATGTTGTTGTGCAGAAAACAGATACACTACTAAAAAAAGAAATTCACAAATTAACAAATCACATCATGACTGATTATGGGCTGAAGGATATCCATGACATAAAAACAATCAGAGATTCTAGGCTTTTTTATAAAAATATAGGACAAGATCCTTCGCGTTATAGAGTTTCCTCTGAAGCGTTATATAGGCGGATAGTAACCGGCAAGGGGCTGTATTTTATTAACAATGTAGTTGAAATAAACAATATAATTTCTCTGAAAAGTGGTTTTTCTGTAGGTTGCTATGATTTAGATAAAATTGAGGGGCCTGTCGTATTTCGGATTGGTAATAGAAATGAACAATACAAGGGAATTGGAAAGGATGTTTTCAGTGTTCAAAAGTTACCTGTTTTTTCTGATTCTAAAGGTGCTTTTGGGAGCCCCACGAGTGACTCAATGCGAACAATGATTACACAGCAAACCAGAAATATAATGTTAGTTATTATATCATTTTCAGGTCAAGATAAGATTAATCATTTTCTTCATGAAGCTAAAACACATTTTACAAAATGGGCACAAGGCTCAAACTTTAATGAGAATATTCAAGCTTAATAAGGAGTGCTGACATGAATATATTGATTCTCTGTGGTCATAATTTATCACAATATGATTATGCTTCTGTAATTAATATGACAGAGCATAACGTTTATCTTTTTGCTGATGAATTGTTTGTGACAAAAGAAGCAGTTGAAATGAATAACAAGATGTATCGTGAAATAAGAGTTTATAACGATTATTTCAGCAATCCTATAGTAGAGTTAGATGCTATTGAGCTTCATAACAGAATAAATATAGATGCTGTAGTGGCGATACGAGAAATGGATATTTTAAGAGCTGCTAGGTTGCGAGATTATTTTAAAATATCCGAAGGACAAAGTTATTTAAGCGCATGTGCTTTTCGAGATAAGATATTGATGAAAGAATATGCTCGTCAAGCAAATCTAAAAACACCAAATTATAAGCTAATTAGAACAGCAACGGATCTATATGAGTTTATCGAAACATACAAATATCCTGTTTTTGTAAAACCAATCGCTTCAGCTGGATCTGTAAATGCTAAAGCTCTGAGGAACAGGGCTGATCTAAGTAATTTTATTGAAAATAACTTAAAAAATAAAATTAAATTTGGGGCATTTTTGGATGAATATCAGGTAGAAGAATATATTGGTTCTGATTTCTATCATTGTGATGGAATTATCATTGATAATGAAATTGTTGTTTGTGAGCCTGGTAAGTATAATACACATGCAGATATGGAGCATATTCGCAAATATGGTTACTGGTCTACAAATATGTTAGATGACTCAAACCCACTCCGTCAAAAAATAAATCAGTATGTAGAAAAACTTCTGAATATTATGCCAACACCAAGAAATACGATATTTCATTCGGAACTATTTATAGAGCAAGATGGAGAGATAATTCTTTGCGAGATAGGTTCAAGAATGCCAGGGGGGGCGATGGCTAAAGCGATTGAATCTATTTACAGCATAGATTTGTTTAAACTATCTGTTGAATTTAATTTAGGTTATTCATCCTTGTCAAAAGATGTTGTTCTGTCTCCTTCTAACAAGAGAACAGGTTCTGTTTTTATACATCCAAAATCAAAAGTTTTTAAAGGAGCGCAAGATAGTTGTGATTTAGAGGGGGTTTTGTCATATGACCTCATGGCGGAAAAAAATAAAGATTACAAAGGAGGGGAGCATAGTTGTGATGGTGCTGCTATGTTTGTTGTTAAAGGTATAACGGAAAAAACCAGAGAAAAGAACCTCAGTAGAGCTGTCAACTGGTTTTGGGGCAATAGCTCTTGGGAATAAGTTATGGAAGAGGTGATACGAACTAAATATGATGTCTTGAAGTACTCGTTGCCACTGATTCTTGCTAGTGCTTCAGATGTATTGATGACGACAGTAGATACTGCTTTTGTTGGACATATAGGCACAATTGAAGTGGCTGCTGTGGGATTAAGTGGAATGTTTGTATGGGCTACATATAATTTAATTAAAGGTGTTCTTGTTACGACTGGAGCATTAATATCTCAAAAATATGGTTCAGAAAATTATCCTAAAATTAGGAGTATTGTTACAACTGGATTGCTGATAGCTCTTATAGGCGCAGCTTTTTTCTTCTTTTTTAGATATTGTTTAGGATCAGTTCTTCATTACATGGATGCTTCAAAAGAAGTTCAGGTTGCGGCAAATAGCTATCTTCACATAAGATATCTTGGTGCATTTGGTTTTTTTGGGAGCATTGTTTTTGCATCCTTCTTCAGGTCAGTGAATTTAGCTAAGATTGTCTTGAAGGTTTCTGTAATTGCCAATGTTAGCAATATTATTTTGGATTATTTATTTATATTTGTACTTAATAAAGGATTAAATGGTGCCGCAATAGCAACTGTGACGAGCCAATGGCTATGTTTGATTATTTATATTGCATATTACTATAATAAAATGACTTGTTTGGTTGGTGATAATTACATAAAATCAAAACTTATTGATATAGACGAGCTCATAAAGTTGCTAAAAATAGGGATTCCTTATTCATTGAAATTTTTCTCAGAAATGATGGTTTTCTTTTTATTTGTAATGATGACCGGCTGGATAAGCAATTCTGCTTTAGCAGCAACAACCATTATGTTGCAAATTATAGTGCTTACAAACATGACAGGTAGTGGTATTGGTTATGCTGCACAAACATTAGTTGGTCAAAAACTTGGATCCAATGAAATTAGAAAAGCGAAACATCTGGGCAAGTTATGTATAAAAACAAATTTGATTATAACAATTAGTATGTCATTAGTTTTATTATTGCTAGCAAAACAAATCATATTATTATTTAATACTGATCCCGATGTTGCCAAAACGTTTGCCTCTATTGTGATTCTTGGATGTTTTGTTATTAATGGGGATGGACTGCAAATAGTAATTAGTCACGCCTTGAATGGCGCAAGTGACACGAAATCGCAGTTTAATTACATGCTAATGACAGGGTATTTGTTCTTTTTGCCTGTATGTTATTTGTTAATAACAAGGTTTGAAAATAAAATTGTTTATGCTTGGCTTGCTATGGCCATTTTTATTGCTATTTTTAGCATCTTACTTTTGTATAGATTCTTAGTTGGAACATGGAAAGTGTTGCAAGAGAATAAATGTTGATATAGGCTCGAGAGTATGGCTAATTGCTATTGCTTCTACTTTCTAGTTACACCACAATCTTGAAAAAACTTATCAACTTTTTCTCTTTCACCAGGCAGGTCAATATGTTCAATTCTTTCAATAAGACCACTGTCATTAAATAATAATATTTGTTCACTTTTGTGATGTAAATAATGTCCTTTATGACTTATTTTGTCTGTTAGATGTATTTTGAATTGTTTAGCAGAAATAGTTTCTGTGGAGCTTTCATAATTAATGCTTTCAAAAGTATTCTCAACCCAATCAGAATTATTTTTGTACTCACTTATAATACTCTTGTTGCCTGAATAGATTTTTCCGCGACAATAATAAATACAGTTGTCATCAAGAAACTTTAAAGCCTCATCGAAATCAGAATTATCAAGAGCTTTAGCAAATTGATTAACTTGTTTGTTAAACATTTTATAGCAGATACAATGAATAACGTGATAAATCAAAGCTACAATTTAATAAAATTAAATTGACCTATTGTTCTTACGTTATCTTAAGATGCAAGGGTCTTTTGAGGGAAGAATCTAAGCAGCGTCCGCTGTCCTAATAATATCAACTGTCTCACAAATAAGACACTGGTAAGCTCAGTGTAAAGTTTTCTTAATAGTTATTGTCATTCGAAAATCTATTCCCCTTGAAATTACTAGTCTATTTTAATTCGTTTTTTGGCACGTTGATTGCTCCTTACAATAGCAAGGGGGTCAAGAGTTTTTAATTTTTGACAGGAAGTTTATGACGAATACGATAGCTGGAAATATTACTTCTACAAACTTAATTGATGAGCAAATTGAGCAAGCTCCATTGGGCTCTTCACAAGATGCAGGCGATTCTACGTCTTATACCCCAGCATCACAAGCACCCTATATTCCCTCAAATAAAACAAATCCCCTTTGGTCTCCTGATGGGGCTTTACTTGCTCTGAATGATTCAGAACACACTTTACAGGAAGATTTTCCAACTATTAAACCTGAGTTTGATGTTGGTGTAGCAGGTTTGAGACATGGTGTTATTCCTTTAGATGAACAAGGAACATTAGGTCTTTTGCCTCCGAGTAACCCAACTGTTGAACCTAGTGAGCTTAGAAAACTCGATATCTCTGGTGTATGGTCTGAGCATATGATGAAGACGGTTGGTGACGTTAATCAAACAGATTTTGACCTAGCCCATAGTTTAGAAACACCCTTGAGACAGCTTCTATGGCTCATGTGCTACAATGAATTTGTTCCCATTCTTAACAAGTATAAAGATAGTCCTGAAGATCTCGCCTATGCAGGTGCCATTTTTAATGGTATTTGTGATAGCTTGGAAAAAGCAACGCGATTGGGTGACTCCATAATGGATTATAAGCGTGAGCCACTCGACTTTTTAGCTGCTGTAGAAGATTATTACACGCACCCTTCAGAATCAACAAGCAATATGCCCTTGACGCGCGTTAACGTGGACAGGCTTATGCTGAGCCGAGTTGATGATACGCGTATATTATTTGATCATGTGTTAGAACATGGCGATCAGCTTGTATTTACGGGGCAAGCCTTGAGGAATGAGATGCCATACCTTGAAGCTCAAGAACGAATGGATGTTATACAGTCTTATGCTACTAGCTGGTCTGCTTATTTTTATGATGAGAATATCTTGCCAGGCCCTATTTCAGGTGCTTTGTTGCCTGAAGAGCTCAAAGCAGAACTTCCTAAGTCATTTGAGAACCGAGATGATCGCAACTTATTTAATCAACTTGTTCCATTTGAAAACGGTGATAGCTTACCTCCACCAAATGCTTCTCTTATTATTGGCGACTTTAAGGTTGGGTTAGAGCGTATATTAGGAATCATTGAGCGGACAACAATTCCCCTAGAGTTCCAGATGATAGGTGGTAATATTGATGTCTATTCGTTTCGTGATCCCTGGAGCCTGGATGAAATGCGAAATGCTGAAATCCTCAACAGACTTCCCACAAGCGATTCTGCTAGTGCCAGAGCAGAAGATGAGTTTTTTGATCTCGTTAGTTTTTCTGAAGATATGGATATTTATGATGCGTGGGATCAGTTTGTGTACGGCTCTGATATGCTACAATTTCAACAAGAAATTAATGATACAGGAATACAGTTAACACAAGAAATATTACGAATTGGGGAGGGTATTGAGATCTCTGTACAGTACGAGACAGCAGAAGCGATGGTAGACCAAGTTTTTTATAACTGGCTAGAGCTGTTTATTCTGTCAATCATAGGAAAAGAATCAGTTACTTCAGTATGGGAGGACGTACATAAACGAATTTGCTCAATCGAGCAGAATATAGATGACTCTACCCACACATCTGATTCAGGCTCGTCTTTTCAAGCATCTGAACTGAAACCACTTTACAGGGAAACGATAATTATTATGTTGGATCGAATAGCAAGCATTCTTTACAAGCACAGGGATTGTTTGTTTTCTATGGTTGATCAAATCTATGGGGAATTACCTAGTACTCAACAATATCCAGGTACATTTAAACAGAACTATGAATATGGGCTTTGGTTTTTTGAAACTTGGGCAGAATTATATCGTGGATATGATGCTGATAGCAAAAAACAATACCCTGATATTGATGCTGAAAGTATAGCGCAAACTTCACCAATTATCTTAAGCCTAAAGCAAGCTTCCAAAGATACACTTACTGTTCTTGAAGAAGCCCATGAAGTTGTCCAACTTCCTTTAGATGATCCTCATATTGGTTACTATGATTGGACTACTTACCAATCCTTTAAGGGTATGTTGAAGACCAACACAGGAGAACAAACCAGTAGTGTTCTTGTTGACTATTTAGAAGGACAAGAGAGTGATGCCGTATTGTTAGTATCGTTGAAAGAATGGAGTGAAAAAGCATCTGAACCAGAATTGCAGATTTTAAAAGCGCATCTGTTTGATTCTTATGATGCATTAGAAACTACTTCATGGAATTATCTTGCTCCACAATATTCTTTAGACTTCTTAAATCGTGTTCGTTCATTGATCAACGTCGTTGTCTACCTTGAACACTACAAAGAAAAATGTGCAGAGCGTGTTGACCTTAATCTCGCTGAGGAAAGCCAAAAGAACTTGTTAATGCTGTATGAACGCGCGCCTTATGGCTGGCCACAACCCAATGGAAAGACTCCGGACAATTTGCTCTTAGACCAATCATTTACACCAAATACGGACTACTATTTAGATTTTGAAGAAGTGATCTCTCTTTTGAGTTTTGAGAGCACGGATGATGCTGCTTATACAATTCAACAGCTATCCGATTTCTTTGCTCACTTTGAAGACGGCTATCTGCGCTACTTTATCGTGGGTGGTAATGAATACAATGCTTATGAAGACCCCATTCGCTATAGTAGAAGATATGCTTTTATAGACCAGTTTTTGCTTGTTCTGGAGGACTTGGCAAAGATTGCTCAAGTTCAATTAGATGCAGGTGTGCTCCAAACTGAAGTTGAAATCGCCTATGCTGAGAAAATGAAAGAAGTTTGTCGCCAGGTGAGTCTTAATATTCTGGATGAACTTGAACGCAGTGAACTCAATATTGCCCATCATGCTATTATGCCGAACTCCATAATTTATGAGGGCACTGTTCCCGCCGATCTGAGTCATCCATTGAAACCATCAATAGGTTTAGGAACGTTTGATGAAGTTATTGCCTTAAGAGCACAGCGTATTCTTGATAAATCAAGAGTGCATTCAGATGATGTGATTTCTGAACATGCCAGTGATTTTAGTTTGGGTTATGCTTTGCCAAGCAGTAGTCATGAAGACTTTCTGCGATTTGGTGTCTTTGAAACCAATATGTCAGCAGTACCAAAACCAAGTTCTCATGATTATTATTCCTGGACAGTTAGTTCTGCAGGACTCTTTGAAATGCAGTATATCATGGGGCGTTTGTGGGAAAAAGTAGCTCTTAAAGATAAAGATCAGGATAAACTAGAAAAAAATCGCATTGAACTTATTAAGGCTGTGGAACGAACACTTGTTGAAACATTGCGTTACTTACCACAGCACTTACAACAATTTACCTATAACACTCCTGAGGTTTTAGCCTTTTACCATGAAGGCTTGTCAAAATTGTTAGTTGATTTGCATCCTGTACAGGCTTTTTGGTTGTGTGGCTATGTCCAAAAAAAGCTAAAAGTTCATGATGATTTTGAACAAAGTGAGGCAGTACTAGATCTTATTTATGAAGACAAACGTCAGGATGATCTTGATGCTTATTTAGATGGTCTCAAGCAAGACAAAGCCGAAGAAAAACTCGTTGATCTGTTGCAGCAACACAATATTGATAGCAGTTTTATTTCAGAGACTGATGCTGAACATGACCCGCTCATGGTCAGTCAAAACATGAGTCACCAGATTCATGATTATTATCTTAATCCCTCAATGCTTACCTATAAACGAGACCTTAGGGATTTGTATGTTTTATGCAGTGGTGATGATCTGCGAGAGGCAGCTGGTAATAAGGCAATACTTACAAGATATGATTTACTTTATTTGACAACACTCCTGGCAAAAGATCTTTTTGAAGAAGAAAATGATCCTTCAGCAGGATTTGACCTGGCGTTGGATGAGCTGGGTCCTGATTCTTTTAATCGTGAACGTGTGTTGGCTGTTTATGATAAAATATCTGAGGACGAAAAGAAAAACTTTTATGCTTTTGCTTACTATCAGAGCTGGGGATATTATTTAGTGGGCATCGAAGATACGATTCTTGCTAATCAAGGAGAATTTTATCGTGCAGTAGATAAAGCTCGAGATTTCTGGTCATTTTTACAAAACGTGCCATCCCTGGTTGATGAAGGCAGGTTTAATTCAGCCAACGCTTCGCATGCCCGTTATATTTTTGATTTTGATGAAAAGGATCTTGAGCTCATTGTGGCTGCCTGGCGAAATAATGGGATTAAACCTGCAATTCCTGCACATGCACAAAAAAAACCAGAACATCTTTCCATGTTTATTGATTCGCAAATGGATGACCCCAAGTTCTTTGCAGAGAATCAAGCGGCTTTTAGAAATCATGTGTTTCCTCGATCAGGGTTTACAGCAGAACGTAAAGCCAGTTTCTGGCTAGCCTTTGATCAAATAGGAAATCTTTCTGACCAGGAAATCAGGGAGCTCAATATTACACTTCTACGTGCTATTCATCCTCTTCTTGCTGAGGACATGCAGGAGAGACAGGCACATGTACAAACTATTGACCAGGCTATAGAAGATGAAATGGGTTTATGGACAGAGTTTAGTGACATGCCTTTGGACAAAATGGATCCTTTGACCCAAGCTTTAATGGTTAAAACCCTTGATGATCTCATTGAATTGTATGCTGATGCCGGGAAACAATCTGTTAAACATCAAATAGCAGCACAGGCCTACACAACAATCAAAGACATGCTTCTGGGTTACTATGATACGACAAGTCCTGCTTCCAGAACATTGTATAGCCAATACAATCCCTATGGTGATGATATTGAAAGAGATGTTCCCAGGGAGCTCGCTGTTCTTTATTCTCCAGATCGTTATTGTCGTATGTCAGGAAACGATAATCCTTATCTTCTCTCTGAAATTGAACCCGTTTTAGAAAATGTGCGCTTGATGGTGGAAGGAAATATATCTGAAAGTGATTTCCGTACTTTTGTTAGACAACAATATAAAAGTGCTAGCTTAGAAGCCTTTTTAGATCACTATGACAGTGTCTACAAACCTAACACGATCGCTTTTTATGAGATGCGCGATTCTGATAAAGTGCCAGAAGTCACAGAAAAGATGGAATTTATAGAGAGTGAGCTTTCACAAAGACTCGCACAACTAAAGCCCACAGAAAATCCTGTTGCCAGAAGAAATAGTGGGTCACAATATTCAAGTTTTAGATTTAGTCCCATAGTCCATGATCTGGAGGAACCTTATGAGTGATAATATTAATACAAATACAGAAATCCATCCCGTTTATACGATTCCTGAATTTACCGAAGCCATTAGTTGGTGTGAAGAGGCTATGATCAATTCGGATGACTCAGCTTGCCAGGAGAAAGGTGAAAAAGGCGGTTTGGGAGAGGGCATCATTCAGTGTAATGATCGACTAGAACAGGCCTGGGATAGCTACTATCAAAGAATGATCGAAGAAGAAACACCTGTAGAAGTATTTTATGATGATGTACCAGGATTAGCAGAAGAGGCTAGTAAACGTGCTTATGATGCCAATATGATTATAACTAAAATTGCAGTAGCAAGTGATCCCTATGGTCTTCAAAAAAGGCATTATTCATTATTTAGCGATTATATATCAGCGTATGCAGAAGGTTTGTTTGCTAAGGAGCAGATCTGTGGTGAAACTGTGCCCGCAGGATTTATGGAAGAGTATAATATCTTAAACCCCAGTTCACCAGCTAATTGTGCTCAATTGGTTACACGTTTTAGTGGCGTTGAGCAAACAGCTTCCTTAATTGGTTGTGGTCCTGATCCAACTAGAAAATCACCAAAAGAATTTCTACAGGAACACGGTGATCTTGCTGCTTTTGGTGAAGGTCGTTTTCAAGAAAACCGTAGTGTTTTAGGTGCTGGTGTTGAAGGAGGTCTTTCTTTTGATATCCCAAGCACACCTCTTTTTTTAGGATTTGATGCATCCCTTCTTTTTTATGCAGATTTTGATTACTCTTTAAATCCCAAAGGTGAAGTCAAAACAATTGGTTTGGAATTTATTCCACCATTATTCAAGTTTGGCTTTCACAAAAACAATTTTTCACTTAACTTAGAAGGTGGTTATTGGCCAAACCTTTTCGCCATCACACCACCTGATCAAGCTGATGTGCCCTATGATGATAATCTATTCAATAATCATAACTGGCAAATCAGCACTGAACTTTTACTCGAAAAACAAAAACTCATGATAGAACTGGGGGTTCGCGGTGATCCTTATGGAACGGGTGGGTTTGTTCGTGCAGGGGTTAATTTTTAAAGGAGATTTATTATGCCACTATTACTTTTAGCATTAATAGGTTTATCAGGTTGCGGCTTTGTGGCCAGCATTGATGTTGACAACGATGAAGATAAAGATGGGACAAATGATGATTTGGATTGTGACTTTCTCGATCCTGATATTAATCCTAATGCCGAGGAAATTCCTTTTGATGGGGTTGATCAAAACTGCAATGGCATGATTGATGAAGACATGGATGGGGATGGTCAATTAGCTTGTGAAAAGGATGCAAAGCCTATTCAAGATCATTGTGATTGTGATGACAATGACCCCACTATATTCACAGGTACTTTCGAGACAAAAGACTCCTATGATAATAACTGTGATGATGAAGGTGATGAATACAATTCCATCTCAGACTTTGAAACAACCAACTCTGAAACAAGCTACATTGAAGATGATTGCAATACAGTTGTACTAAGTCTTGCTGCTGGCGATGTGAATAATGATGGTTATTCTGAAGTTGTTTTGGGCGAAACAGAAGCCTTTGGTGAGAGCTCTCGTTCTGGTTTAGCTCACATTCTTTCAGGGTCTCAAAATAAAATTGATTCAGATACCTTCACATTGGATCAATCAGCGTATTCAATCCTGGGAGCTTATGAAAACGATCGTTTTGGTTCAGCTGTAGCTGTTGGTGATCTTGATGGTGATGGTGTGCTTGATGTTGCTGTTGGTGCTAAAGCTTTTGATACTAATGAGACCTCCACCGGTGTTGTTGGTGTGTATTCTGGTGCCTCACTTGAACAAAGCATGCCCTATGATGCATCTATTGTTAACTTAACGGGTGACTATGGCTTTTCGTATGCAGGGGCAGCGCTAGCTTTTGGCAATGTTAATGCTGATGCCTATGATGATTTATTCATTGCAAGTTATGGACTAGATGGTTCAGCTGGTGCTGTTTATCTTTATCAAGGTGGCGCTAGTTTTGTTGATGGTTCATTAGAAGAAGTTGCCGATGAAGTTATTTACGGTGAATACGAAGATGATCAGTTTGGTTGGTCAATTTCCAGCGGAGATTTTAATGGCGATGGCTATGATGACCTCCTTGTTGGGGCTCCTCAAAGTACAAATCTAAGTGATGCCCTGGATGCTGGTTCTGTATCATTGTTCCTAGGAGATGGAGCCTCCATTGAAACAGTGCCCTCTAGTATGTTTTATGGAGAACATGCTTATGATAATGCAGGCAAAACTGCCACATTTGTTTCTGATGTGAATGGGGATGGTAAAGAGGATCTGCTTATAGGAGCTCCTGGATATAATAATGACAGAGAAGACTCAGGTCGCGCTTATCTTATTTATGGATCAGATACGCTGGCATCAGTCCAAAGTTTGGCCGATGCTGATGTGATTTATTCAGGCACAACTGAGGGCCAACAGTTGGGAATAGCTCTAGCAGGTATAGGTGATATGAATGGCGATAGCTTTGCTGACATTGCCTTAAGTGGTTTTCGTGATACTGCCTTTAAAGATCCTGCGGACGATGATGATTTGGGCAAGTCTGCTGTTTATGTCTTCTGGGGTGCAGAACACCTCAGTAATCAACAAACATCATCACAAGCTGATGCTGCGTTTGTTGGTAACAGCCCTGATCAACTTTTCTTTGTAAATGGAGCTTCAGATTATACGGGTCAGATTTATTCGAGCATGGGCCCTTATGCAGACTTGGCGATTGCTTATGTAGACACTGAGTCAAAGAAGACAGTTTTAAGCATTATCCCAGGAAGGGAAACAGATCGCTAACATAGCGTGTATACAAGGAGTATACGTATTCTAGAAGAATACATTTTTTAACAAGCTAAGCTATTAGCACTTTAACTTTTAAGATGAAAAAGATTAAAAGTGTATACATGATTTTTTAAAAGGATGTTTTTATGAAATATGGCATTATTGGTTTTTATCTTTTCTTTCTCTTTCTTATTATCTTGCTCGCAATTCCCATAATGGGGTGTGGTGGACGAGAAAAGTTAGTTGATGATGATCTAAAGGTAGAACCTGAGATTAGTGCTGAAGATAGAGAAATAACCCAACTTCAAATAGAACGATTCTCAGATAGTTGTACTTCTGATGAAGTGTGTGGAAGTTATTGCAGAGCTAATATAACGATTACCTCGGGTTTTCAATTAAGCTATTCGGTTGACATGAATAATTGCCAGCAGCAGGCAACAATTACTGAAGATGAGTTTTTGGCTCTTTCATCAGAAATTCAATCAGATAATTTTATGTCAGTAATCCAAGAAGAGTGTGATACCTCGGGTGTCGGTTTCTTTGCAATCACAAGTTATAGTTTAACCCTAGATAATGAAACTAAATATTCGTCATCATTTTACTGTGAATCACCTAGCAATCTTGACGCTGTTAATGCTTTGGTTCTGAATTATTTATCTGACTATTTACCAACAGTTTATGAGGGTTGGTATAATTTATAATCTTACTATTATAAAGAGAGGAATTGATATGAATAAAAACCAATTTGTAAAAATCACTAGTCGTATTCTTGTTTTTTTTATAAT
>Ga0233437_1004494_pt1 | contig 16337 bp, 15 predicted proteins | sample SI_122_August201_FD_182714 | JGI IMG/M metagenome (GOLD analysis project Ga0233437, IMG submission 182714) | Seawater microbial communities from Saanich Inlet, British Columbia, Canada - SI_122_August2016_200_MG | ecosystem: Environmental > Aquatic > Marine > Inlet | place: Canada: British... | reverse complement strand
TGCGGCGGTCACCGGACAGGTGCTCGGCGTGGAACGGGTACCGGTGGTCAAGAAACAGGCGCTTCCGGCCTACGATCCCAGGGCGGTTCAGGGGATCGGCGTGACCTATGCCACCACCACAATGGGTGCGGATCATACAGCCGGATATGCCGTGGCCACCAACATCCTCGGTGTGGGCGGCAGTGTGGATCCTTTGAAGCCCGAAGGGCAGGTCGAGCTGTCCAGAAATCTGCAAATTGCAACAGCCGCCATTGACGCCACGGGCATGTGCCTATTCATCGCCTTTGCGATTCTGGACCAACCAGACACTTTTCAGTCCCTGGTCGATCTGGTCGGTTCCTTTGTTGGTGCGGACATGACGGCGGATGACGTCACGGAACTCGGAAAAAACATCCTCAAGATGGAAAGGGATTTTAACGAACGCGCCGGTTTTACCAACAAAGACGACCGGTTGCCCGCATTTTTCAAGGATGAGGCATTGGCGCCCCACAACGTGACCTTCGGGGTGACGGACGAGGAGCTGGATCAGGTCTTTAACTTTTAATTTTCATCAGCATCATGGTTAAATGGGGGGAGGCCCTGCATGGTTCCCCCCATTTTTTCTGAAAACCATCATTTTCATATGTAAGCTTGATGTTAAATACGCCCTATGCCGGTCACTATCGAAATAAAACTTTTTGCTTCTCTGAAAAAGTACCTGCCCGCTGGCTCAGCATGCCGTTACCCTGTTGAACCAGGCACGCCTTTATCCGCCTTGCTTGATCAACTGCGTATCCCAGAAGACGAGGTCAAGCTCATTTTTATCGATGGTGTGAAAGAAGATACGAGCGTCCTTCTCCACGGCGGCGAAAGGGTTGGTGTTTTCCCACCCATAGGGGGCGGTTAACTGAAAACAGCCAAATGTGCTTATCATCAATAGGAGTGCTACTATGATAAAAACAAGCTTGGCGGCAGAATTCCTGTTTGACACAATGGATTCGGGTGTCGTGGCGTTTTCATCCATTTTGCAGGCAGGTTTCAAAGTCAATGTCCACACCGGTGTCAGCATCAGAGATCTGCTCTGCAATCAGTTTGATGTGAATCCTGACTATGTGGAAGACCGAATCCGAACGGCCTTCCTGAACGGAAAGCCGGTTGACGATTTTTCAACGGCCATCATGGAAAGCGGCGCCACGCTGGCGCTTTCGGCTGCCATGCCGGGACTGGTCGGCGCAACCTTTCGCAAGGGTGGAGACCTGGCCGTCTTTCGCGGCACGATCACGCACCGGCGGGGGGATACGATCGTCGAGGAACGTCTAGGAGTGGTATCCATCAAGTTGTTCAATCTTCTGGCCAAAGAAATCGGCTTAACCTTTCTCAAGCGTGGTGTTATGGTCGACTCGGATACGGCGAGGTGGTTTTTTTCCGATCCACCGGATGCATTCCGAAGGGGTTGCAAAAGCATCCTGGTAAAAGGGGAGGATATTCATATGGACCAACTATTGCAAACGATTACATCGGGGTCGGAGGGTTTTGTCGAGCTTCGGCTGATGGCTTCATAAAACATTTTTTCTTCAAATACCCATCTAAGAGCTTTTCGGAAAGCGTCCAGACTATGTTCAAGGCAGCGACAGTTCAATTAAAGGCGCCTTTTTCGGAGAGCAAGGGGCGACGTTTGGGAGAGGGTCTGATCGGTAAATTAGACCAAGAACCCCATGTATGCTGGCTTTTTTGCTCGGCCCAAAAGGGTGTAAAGAGCCTCTTGAAAGGCGTCAATGATGTTGTGAAAACCGATAACCTGATCGGTTGTACCACAGACGGCGAGGTATCCAATGAAGGTTTCAGCAGTGAGTCGGCGGTCCTGGTCGGGATCGTTACCGATCGTATTGATTTTCATCTTTCGGTTGTAGAGAATCTCTCCCAAGGCTGTGAGGGCGCCGGCCGCAAACTGGCGCAGGGCCTACCGAAATCCACCCGATACCTTCAGCTGTTTTCAGACGGCATTACCAGCAATGGCTGTGCCATACTGAGAGGCATTTCGTCGGTTTTAGGTGAAGAAATCCCGGTTTCGGGCGGCACGGCCGGAGATGATGGTCGATTTGTGCGGACATGGCAATTTGCCGGCAGGAAGATGCTGACGGATGCCGCTGTTGCGTTAGGTTTTTCGGGTGATTTTCAGCTGGGCACCGGCGTTCGAAGTGGCTGGACGCCGACCGGCCTGACAAAAACGGCTACGAGTGCTTCAGGGAACACGCTGTTTGAACTCAACGGGGAGCCGGCTCTGAAAGTATATGAACGTTTTTTGGGAAAATATGCCCATAAGCTGCCCTCGATCGGCGTCGAATATCCCCTGGGGCTTGTCGGGCCAGCCGGAGATATTGGAAAAACCAATTATTTCCTGTTGCGCGCCACCATGTCGGTGAACCGGGAAGAAGGTTCCATCACTTTTGCGGGAGAGATACCTGAAGGCGCCGAGGTGAGTCTGACTTGTGGAGATATTGCCTCTGTCTTGCACGCTTCAGAAGAAGCCGCCCAATTGGCCATATCGGATCTGGGAGATGCCACGGTCGCCATGATTTTCTGTTATTCCTGCATGGCCCGGAAAATCGTTCTGGGCAGCCGCACGCGGGAGGAAATCGAGCTGATACGGCAGAAGATCGGTCCCAACCTACCGATTGCGGGGTTTTACTCTTACGGTGAATACTCGCCCATGAGATGTGGCAGTACCAGTTATCTTCATAATGAAACGACTACCGTATCCGTGATCGGGTTCTAGTCATGAAAGAAATCAAGGGCCTCCGACTGCGGATTAAAGAGCTTGAAAGTCTCTTGGCCCAGGCGGAACGTAGGTCTTACATCCTCACCAACCTGTTAAAGGAGGCCACCACCGAGTTCAAGCAGGCCTTGGAGCAAGTCACCACCTCCGAGGCAAACTTCCGCGCCATCATCGAAAACGCCCCCGAAGCGATCTATATTGCCGATGCCGAAACGCGCCAAATTCTGGACTGCAATCCTTACACGACCCAATGGCTCGGCTACACGCGGTCGAAACTGTTGTCTATGAGGATAGAAGACATTCTCGATATCGGTTCCAGGGGGGTGCGGGAAAATATCCGAAAGGCAGTTGAATACGGCTTCGTCCATGTACAGGAAAGACGTTTTCGCAAAAAATCGGGTGCATTTGTGGATGCGGAAATGACCGGAACCGTGGTGGAAATCCAGGGGCGCAAATGCTTTCTGGCTCTGGTTCGCGACATTACCGAACGCAAAACCATCGAAGAACTGTCAAGGTACAAAGAGCTCTTTGACCATGCCATCGATCCGATAATCATCAGTCATTCCCAGGGCGCATTTCTTGAAATTAACGCCGTGGCCTGTAAGCGATTAGGTTATAGCCGCCGACGGTTGCTTAATATGTCATTCAAAAATGTCGTATCCCCGGATCAGATGGATATCCTGAGAGAAATGGGGCAGAAAATCCGATCCGGGGAAACCGTTCAGTTTGAGGTGGACATTCTGACCCGGTCCGGCGGGACCATCCCGTTCGAATTTCACTCAAGAATGATCAATTACCAGCACAAGCCAGCGGTTTTGAGCATGGCGCGTGATTTGAGCATCCGGAAACAGATGGAAAAAACCCTGATCCGTGGGGAACGGCTTTCGGCCGTCGGAGAAATGGCCAGCGGCGTTGCCCACAACTTCAACAACTTGCTGCAAGTCATCATGGGGGCCGGTGAAGCGGCGATCAGAAAACTTGAATCAGGTGAAATCAGAAAATGTCACGATGCCCTCGGCAATATTCTCGATGCATCCCACAGAGGGGCCGATATCGTGAACAGGATTAAGGATTTCACCCTGTTGACAACCGGAGAAACGGATACGGTCCGTGTGTTTTCAATTGGTGAACTCATCGAAGAAGCCGTGAACCTGACACGGCCGTTGTGGAAAAACCCCCTTGAAACGCGAAAATATCGTTTGAATTATTTCCGTACCCCCGGATGCCTGGTGGAAGGCAACCCCTCCGAGATCTATGAGGTCGCGGTCAATTTGATAAAAAATGCGCTGGAGGCCATGCCCCGGGGCGGGACGCTATCCATCAGTTCCGAAATTCGTGAGGGTCGGATATTTACCTCCTTCACAGACACTGGGAAAGGTGTCGTCGACGAAAACATCCAGCGCGTTTTCGAACCCTTTTTTACCACCAAAGGGCCTCAAAGCAGCGGTTTGGGGCTATCTTCCAGTTACGGGCTCGTTAAAAAGCACGGGGGCGACATACGCGTCGCGAGTGCTTTCGGCAAGGGCACAACCTTTACCATCGTTTTACCTCTGGCTGTGTCAAAAAAAAGGACAAGGGATCAACGTTTGTCCGCCCAGGAGTTCAAAACAGATAACTGCCTTCGCTTTCTGATGATTGACGATGAACCCAATATCCTCAAAATGATGGAGCTCTGGTTCGAGGATTCGGAGGTGGAGTTGTATACAGCCAGTACGGCCGAAAAAGGTCTGCAGACCATTCGCCAAGAGCGGTTCGATGTTATTCTGTGTGATTTCGGCATGGACGATATGAACGGTCTGGAAGTGGGAAAGGCGCATCTAGATTTTTGTCGGATCGCGGGCATTCCCAAAACACCTTTTATGCTTTTGACCGGTCTGGATACCCAATTGGACGCCGAGACGTTAAGGGTAGTGGGTGTCGATCGGGTGGTTAAAAAACCGATTCCTGCCGATAAACTGTTTCATATTATCCAGGAAATGGCTGCCGCATCGGTCAATGCTATATGACAAGGCTACAGCAGCAAATTCGATTCATTCTCGAGGCCGATAAATTAAAACAGGTTATTCGCTGGACCCTTTTAACCGACGGTTCAAGGCGGGAAAACGCTGCGGAACATTCATGGCAATTGGCCATCATGGCGATGGTACTGATGGAGCATCATTGCCCGAGCCAATTGAACCTTCTGCGCGTGCTCCAAATGCTTTTGGTACATGATCTTGTCGAGATTGATGCAGGCGATGTACACTTTTGTGATACAGCGCAACGGCGCAAACAAATTGACAAGGAGGCTAAAGCCGCTGATCGCCTGTTCAATTTGCTGCCCCATGACCAGGCACGAATCCTCCTTCGCCTGTGGCATGAATTTGAAAACCAAGAATCCGAAGAAGCGATATTCGCGCACATTTTAGATCGCTTTCAGCCGATTTTGCATGGCTATGTCACTGAGGGGCGGACATGGCGGGAGAACGGCGTCTCACATCATCATCTGTTATCGATCATTGAGCCCATGAAAACGTCAGCCCCCGAAATACACGACCATGCAGCCACTTTGATCGCAGATGCGGTTGCCAAAGGGTTCCTGCCGAAATAGTGCCTTTCGGTGTAACGCTGAAACAGGGTAGTCATCAATGATCCGAATTCTGGGTATCAATAGTTCGGCGCGAACCAAAGGGAGCCACGCCCTTTACGAATCCCATTGCGCCGTGATGTTGCAGGGTCTGATGGATACCATTCGGGAATCTTGTAACGATTGTCACACCGAAATGATCCATTTAAGTCAAATGAATATCCATCCCTGCCGAGCGTGTTTCTCTGATATGGAAACCAGGTGCCACTATCTATGCGACTGCTTTGACGACGATTTCAGCATGGTCGCCAAGAAGATGATCGAAGCAGACGGGATTTTTTTTGCATCCCCAACTTATATGTTTGGTATGGCCGGCATTTTAAAGCAATTTCTTGAGCGCTGGATCAGCTTCAAGGCGCCACCCGTTCCCCGTGAAAAAGTGACCAAATCGCTGGACGAATGCTTTGATCTGGTGGAGCAGATGGCAGACGGCACATTAAAGGCCTCCAACCCTCTTCAGGGCAAAGTGGGAGGTATCGTAGTGGCTGGAAGCGAACTGGGCCAAGACAACGTTGCAAAGGAAATAATGCTGATTCTAAATCTTTATGGATTTATCCTGCCGCCTCAATGCTTCATTTATCACACCGGCCACAGCATGCAATCTCTGGAAGAGGTGCGCCACGGTTTCTACGAGAACCAATGGCTGCTTCATGCTCTTGAAAATCTGGCCCTGTCAATGGTTCAACTGATCCGCTTGACAAAAGGCCAAGTTTGGCCGAAAATGCCCAAAGTATTGCAGAAAGAGTGATGTCGATGTGCCTCGATCCAGGGCATTTTTCAGCCCGCCTCTGATGTTTTTCAATTGATCCGCTTTCTCCCCTTCCACTCTTTTTCCCGGAGTTTGAACTTCTGTATTTTACCCGTGGCGGTTTTTGGCAGCTCACCGAATTCCACATGTTTGGGCGCCTTGAAACGGGCCAGGTGTTTCTTGGTAAATGCAATGATATTCTCTTCCGATGGGCTGCTACCCGGTTTGGGTACGACAAAAGCCTTCGGAACCTCGCCCCATTTCGGGTCCGGTACCGGAATGACGGCCACCTCCTGAACATGAGGATGCCCGTATATGGCGTTTTCAACTTCGACCGTGGAAATATTTTCCCCGCCGCTGATGATGATATCCTTTTTTCTATCCATGATCTGGACATAACCGTCCGGGTGCATGACAGCTAGATCGCCGCTGTGGAACCAGCCTCCCTCAAATGCGACTGCGGTCGCTTCAGGGTCGTTGTAATAACCGGTCATGACATTGTTTCCCCGCATGACAATCTCTCCCATGGTCTTACCATCCCTGGCGACCGGTTCCATGGTTAGAGGCTCTACCACATCCATGAAGTGCGTGACAATATAGGGGACCCCCTGCCGTGATTTCATCGTTGCCTTTTCATCAGCTGAGATCGTATTCCAGGCAGGCTGCCAGGCGCAGACACTGTGGGGCCCATACACCTCCGTGAGGCCGTATGTATGGGTAATATCGGCTCCAATAGCCTCCATATTCCGGATAATGGTGGGCGCCGGCGGGGCGCCGGCGGTCATGATCTTGAGGGTGCGCTTCATTTTTACTTCGGAAGCGCCCGGCCAGGTGCTCATGGTAATGAGTACCGTTGGGGCAGCGCAGAGGTGAGATACATCTTCCTCTTCGATCAGACGATAAATTTTTTCAGCGACCACCGTACGCAGGCATACATGGGTGGCGCCGACGGCGGTAACTCCCCAGGTGAAGCACCAGCCGTTGCAGTGGAACATGGGTAGCGTCCAGAGGTAAACTGAAGAAGCCGTCAAACCGGATTCAAGAACTTCGCCAATGGCGTTGAGGTACGCTCCTCGGTGATGGTACATGACGCCTTTGGGGCGACCGGTGGTACCGCTGGTGTAGTTAATGGAAAGCAACTGGTCTTCGGAATCGATGTCTGCGGTAAATGGCTCGGGTGAGCCGGTTGACAGGAAGGCTTCATACTCCATACCCTCAAGAGAGATAACGTCGCCGACATCACAGACCGTTACATACGTTTTGACTTTCGGCAGTTCACCGGGTTGAACCATTGATGCAAACTCGCTGTCGACAACCACGAATTTTGCATCTGAATGATCGATGATGTAGGAAACCTCTCCTGGAGAGAGACGGATATTAATGCTGACGAGGGCTGCACCGATCATGGGTACGGCATAATGCGCTTCGAGCATGGGCGGGATATTCGGACAGACGAAAGCCACTTTGTCACCCTTTGAGACGCCGTTTTGCCGCAGTGCGCTGGCCAGGCGATAGATTCTCTGGGAAAATTCCCTGTAACTATACCGTTTTTCTCCATAGACAACGGCTGTCTTGTGGGGATAGACGAGGGCGCTTCTGGTCAGGAATTCGACTGGCGTCAGAATACTCTTGTTTACACTGGACGTTTGCATCAGATCTCTCCTTTTCTCCCGACTGCAGTGGAAATCCCCTAGTGCTGTTTTGGCAAATAAACCTCTCTTATTCATAGATTAACTCTATTTTTCAAAGTGCTGTCAATCTTTTTTTTGAAGGGAATTGAGGAAGATATCTGTCAGAATCGTCCTGGCATGTAGGCGTTCACAGGTTTCCCGCTCAACGGGATCTTCGACAGGGTTCAGGTAAGCGGGCAACCTTGACCCGATCATTTAAGATGTAAACTCATTTTATCAAAGATATTGAAAGGAACTGTACTTCTTGTTACCTTAATTTGGAGCAAGACACCTTGCCAACTGCTCATAATGAAATCGGACGTTTCAAAAACATCCAAGGCAGGAGAAATCTCTTTCTTTTCCTGTGCCTCATTGAGACATTCGGTTACTTTAGTCTTTATTTTATCGAGGGATTTTTCCAATTTTTCCCGGAAACAATCGTTCATGTCTCCCATCTCCAGGGAGAGATTCCTTATGGGTCAACCACCTTTGAAGTCGTTTTGTTCAAAGATGGCTACAAACCATTTAAAGCTATTCCTGAGTCTCTGAATTGGGGGTACCCTCTGATCACTCAGATATTCATCTATCTTGTCACAGATAAAATCAGTGTATTGATCAATTAGCTGGAGCCCAAAATCTTCTTTACTCTTGAAACAAAAATAGAAAGAACCTTTAGGGACCCCTGTCGCCGTTAAGACCTCTTGAATTCCAGTGCTGTTATACCCTTTTTGGTGGACAATCTCTCCACCCACTTCCAAAATCCTTGCTCTTGTGTCGTGTTTCCTAACTGACGGTTTCCTAAGAATCTCTGCGATTCCCTTGTGGGCACTGGTACCGGAAATAACTTTTGCGTGACGGTTTATAACCTTTCGAGATAATAGACCAGTGGTCTATAGGTGCCGAGGGTTTTATTTCTTTGTCTTTGTGACGCACAAATTCAAAATTAAATTCGTTCAAATCCTTGACTCAGACACAACTTGTGGTACACTACCACCTTACGCCCTTAACCTGTTTATTGAAGTATCATCCCAACTAAGGAGGCCCTCTATGGCAACACAGGACAGATGTTGTACGATCGTACCCTACTTTGAGGTTCAGAGCGGCAAACTTGAAGCGTTTAAGGCGCTGTGTGAGCGGTTTGTTGAGAAAACCAATGGGGAGCCCAAATGTCTCTATTATGGATTCAGCTTTGATGGAGACCAAGTCCATTGCCGTGAAGGCTATGAAGATGCCGATGCTCTGTTAGCCCATCTCGAAAATGTGGGCTCTCTGCTGGAAGAAGCCCTGAAAATTTCAGAACTCACTCGTTTGGAAGCCCACGGCCCCGAAGAAGAACTTGCAAAGCTCCGGGAGCCCCTGGCTGCCCTGAAGCCTCAGTTCTTCACACTGGCGTATGGTTTTCGACGTTAGCGGGTCCGAAAAGACGGCCCAGGAACAGATTGTCTTTTTAAGGTCAGCCAAGAGTTTTATTCAAATTTTCCTGGAAAATGTCGACCAAACCACCTTTGGATTAACCGATCCGAAAGTGCGGTGCTTAAGGCACCCCCACCACACGCCCAACTGGTAGGAAACTTGGTCCATGGTGAAGTAAAACAGAAAAGAAAAAGGGTTCAGCCGAGGCTTTTTGATGACATAGCCCACTATTCCCACAACCAAGTGAATAACAAAAATGACGGTTGAAGTCGTTGGGAAAACGGGAAAAAGTAAAATTGCCCAGATCATATAGTATCGGGAAACAAAAGCCGAAAGGTGATAGGCAAAGGCAGCATAGCCCCTTAAAACCGCAAAAAAAATGGAAATGATGCCCACCGGCACACCCTTTTTTCGGATGGTACGCAACCTGTTCAAGGTATCCCCGATGGCGATGCCGCCGCACAGGGATAGTAACGGCAAAAAGGCCGTTGCCATTGCGAGTATTCCCACAACCAGAAAAAGAGAGCCTGCCACGGGGAAGGCCATTCTTTTGCTTCTTTTTTCGTGCAGTTTCTGAAGCAGCGGCTCGGAGGCGCCGTAATCAAACCGCCTCCTACAGAACGGGATCAGGTGGTTTCGGTGTTTGTGGAAAACCTTCCCTACCGGTTGAAACGCCACTTGACAGCTTTGATCCTGTATTCGCCAGCAGAGATCCACGTCCTCCCCCACCACCAGTTCTTCCCGGAATCCTCCAATTGCCAGAAATAAACTTCGCCTCACCAGGAGGTTGCAGGAGGGCACGTAAAAGGCAATATCCCTTTCCTGGGACCGCATGGCATGCCGACCCATGATCAGGGAGGAGCTGACGGTTTCGTAACGATCCAGCCCGGTTTTGTTGAAATAGGCATCGACCCGCCCACCCACGGCGACTACGGACGGCGCCTTGAACGTGGGCAACAGTTCCTTCAACCAGTTAGGGTCCACCAGGCAATCGGAATCCACAAAGGCCAGGATTTCCCCAGTGGCTTCCCAGGCCGCGAGGTTCCTGCAAAAGGGGGCCTGCCTGTTTTTTTCGAGGCGAATGAGGCGAACCGGAAACCGGGAAATGGTTTCCGGCGTGTGGTCCGTAGAGGCGTCGTCCACCACGATGATTTCAAACCGGTTCGAAGGGTAGTCCAGATCTTCCAGGGACTTGAGGCATGCGCCAATTTCCTCTGGTCGATTTCGAACCGGAATAATAATGGATACCAGGGGGAATTCAACCAGGGCCGGGATGCCCCGCTGCTCAAGGAAGCCTTTCAGGACCAGGTCATCCAGCATATATTCCACCCGGTCTGCATCCACGTTTTTAACCAGTGGGAGTATCTGCTGAAACACCACGAAATCCCTCCCCGACAGGCAACGGAGGACATTCTTCCAGGCCGGATGCAGGGAGAGGGTTTTAAGAGGAAAACCCAGAACCAGAACAATACCGTCGTCTTTTTCGTGTGGGGTAACGCCTTTGGCCAGACGGTAGCGCAACGTTTGTAAAGGTTGGCGAGGCTCTTGTGTCAAAAAAACAACCCTCGGGTTTTTTCTTGGGGGGGTACAGAAAATCTTTTGATTGAAAGAAAGATATGAGCCCTTCCACCTGTGAGACAGGACTTCCCGTCAGTATCCTCCCGTTTTCCTCGGCCCGCACTCCGCAGAAATTGTTTTAGGTGGACATAATTTTGATACCCATGTCTTTTTACCTATTGAACTGAACCGGTGTCCGTCGGTAGGCCACTAGTAAACACCGCAGATGCCGTCAATGGCCATTTCCTCAATCTCTATTTCTTCTGTGGCAAAAATATCTTCCTTGCTGATTTCTTTGTTGTCTATTTTTATATTTTTTTCCTGATCTTTCATTGGTTAGCTAAACCTCCTGTTTGTAAAGTTAAAATCCTTTTCTGCGAGTTTCTTTCTGTGAAAGGGTTCGTTCTTATCAGACTAAAATCATGTAATCAACCGGAATCATCCTCCGGCCCCGGCCTGAAGGATGTGCACCGTCATACCGTTTTCCAGAAGACCGGCGGGTTTCACGATCCGGCCCGCTACGGCCACGACGCATCCTTTAAAACCGGACAACTCCAGATGGACGAGCAGGTCCTTGACCCGCGCGCCATCCGGAATCTCCACATTCAACCCATCCTCTTGCCGGTACCCTTGAAAACGCTGTCCCAAGGTGCCGAACAGTTTGACGTTTACCCTCATTTTATACCTGATACGGACCGGCCTTTTCAGAAGGTAAGAGCCTGATCCATTTCTTCATCGCTGATGAGCACTACTTTGTTGTGCGGGGCCAGTGGTTCCTCATAGAAAAAACGGGGCAGGCGATCGTCCGCTGATGTAAACCCCGCCTTTCGATTGAAATCCAGTTCTTCCTTCAAAACCCTGATCCCCATGGCAGGAATATCTTCCGGTCCCATTTGGGCGCCGAACTTGGCATTCATGGCGTTTAGAAAGGCGCCGGCCCCTTCAGGCGTGGTCAGCGCAAAACTGGCCAGCAGGCACAGACCCGTGCAATCCACCGATGCCATGGCAACCTGAGTATTTCGGCTTGCTTCCACCTGTCCGTCCGGTTTCAGCGGGTCCAGGGCGCCTGCCATGTATTCCCCCACCACGTTTCCCGCAGTGTGATCGGCTCCCATGGGGGAAGTGGCGTAGGTGACGGCATTACCCTGCATGGCCCTGGGATCGTAGGCGGCAATGGCCTGTCCCTTGACCACGGGCACCCGATTGTGATTAAAGTGTTTGCCGATTGCAGCGGCGCCGTTTCCAAGGACCTTGCCGAAGGGCGTACCCTTACCGATCTCCTCGACCATTTCAATGGCTGCCTGACCGTCACCGAAGTTTTTATAACCCGCATCCATGGCCCCGGCCACAGCCACCCCCGTGTCCATGGTGTCTACACCGATATCGTCGCATAGATGGTCCAATTTCGCGATGGTGTCAAAATCATCGATGCCGGTCATGCCCCCCATGGACCAGATGGTCTCGTATTCCAGGGAAGAGGTGACGTACTGTCCCTCTTTGTCAACAAATTCATTGGAACAGTGCACAATGCACTGGGCGCAGCCCATATGGCTCGGGTTGCCGCCCCTTTCCTGAATGAGCTGGGCCAGGGCCTCGCCGCTGATCTTCTCCCAGCCTTCCATTACCCCTTTCGTGGCATTGAGGGTGGGAAAGGCCCCCATGGAATTGACCGGCGCCACCATGCCCGCCGTTCCCAGGGCCGGCAACATCTGTCCCGTAAAAGGGTGTTCCTTTACGGCTTTGGCAAAGGCTTTGGCCGCTTCCTTGAAAGCTTCGGGATTCGCAATGGCATCGGTGCTTTTCCCTCTCTGGTCCACCACGATGGCCTTCAGGCCCTTGGCCCCCATGACCGCCCCAAGGCCCCCGCGACCCGCAGCCCGACAGGGGCGTCCGTCCACGTCGGTAGTCTGGATGGAAGCTGCCGTCAATCCCTGTTCTCCGGCAGGGCCGATACAAAGCACCGACGTCTTTTTGCCATAGGTCTCCAGCATTTTCTCGGCCAGGGCATAGGTCCCCATCCCCTTGTAGGCGGAAGCCGGAACAAGACTTCCATCGCCATTTTCATCAAATCGAAAAATAAACAGTTCCCCCGCAGGTGCCTGACCCTCGAAAATAACAGCCGTTATCCCCATATGCCCCAGCGCGGCCGCCACCGTTCCCCCTGCGTTACTCTCCTTGATGGTTCCGGTCAGGGGACTCTTGGCGCCGATTGAAACCCGGCTGGTATTCACCAGACTGGTGCCGCTTAACACTCCCGGCGCCACAATGAGCTTGTTTTCAGGTCCCAACGGATCACAGGTGGGCGGTACTTCCGCGTTAACAACGGTTGATGTGAGCCCTCTGCCCCCAAGGCCCATATAGGCCTGCGGCACCTCTTCCACTGTCACTTCCCGGCTGCCCATGTTTACTCTTAAAAATTTCATGACTCCTCCTTATCACTTGTCAACCTAGTCCCATTTGCATACCCAGCGACCATGAATCTCCCTTTTCAACATTTTATCCGCCACATCATTAATGTCATCCAACGTAAAATAATTACTGATCAATTTATCCAATTTCAAATCCTGCTGCATAGCCAGATCAACCAGCCTCGGAATATCAATATGCGTGGAGATGCTTCCGTAAAGATTGCCCAAAATGGATTTCTGGTGCAGGGGCAGAAGCATCAGGGGCAAATCGGTGGTCTGGTCATGGGGAGTAATGCCGGGAATCACCAGCTTTGATCCCATGCCCGTACACCAGTATGCCTGCACGATGGCGCCGGGATCACCGATGCACTCGAAAACAACATCCGCCCCGCCGCCAGTCAATTCCTGAATAATGGGAACCGGATCATCCTTGGAATTGTCGATGAAATGGGTAGCGCCGAATTCCATGGCCAATTCCCTCTTGCTCCCTTCCATATCCACCGCGATTACGGGATTTGCCTGTCTGAGGACTGCGGCGCGAAGGGTATTCAAACCAACACCGCCCAAGCCAAAAATCACTGCGGACTGCCCGGGCTGTACATCCCCGGTGTTACAGACCGATCCCCATCCCGTGGGCACGCAGCACCCCATAAAGCAGGCCTGATCCATGGGAAAATCTTCCCGCACCTTGATGGCGCCGTCTTCGGGAATCACACTGTATTCGGAAAAACCGGAAACGAAATTCCCATGGCGCACCATATCGCCGTTGCCGTCTGTGAGCCGTGAGGTTCCATCCAACAACATGCCGCCCAGAAATGCCTCGAAGTTTCCGCTGCAGATATTCCCCATGCCCCGCAGACACTGGGGGCATTTCCCGCAGGGAATCATCCAGGTGCCCACCACATGATCGCCCGGCTTCAATTTGGTGACGCCCGCCCCCACCTCCTGTACGATACCGGACGACTCATGTCCGATGGCGAGAGGCAGTTCAATTGGGATTTCACCCAGACACAGATGGAGGTCCGAATGACACCAGCCCGTATAGGCCATTTTGATGAGGACTTCTCCTTCCTTTGGGGGCGCAAGCTCCAGTTCCTCGATGGTCATGGGTTTGTTGGGTTCTCTTAATACGGCTGCTCTTGTTTTCATAATACGTTCCTTTTTTTTGTTTTAAATATTGTATTTATTGTTATCGTTTATCCCAGGGAGGCGCCAATTTGATCTTATAATCCGTCCATTTGAATGGGTATACCGTCATCTGCTTCCCATTCCACCATTGACTGGCTGTGGATTCGAAAACCGCCACGCCGTTTTTCCCATAGTTGACTTTCCCCATGACGGTCTCGAATTCATTGTCCAGGACCGCCTGGCGAACCTTTGCTGAATCAAGGGTGCCCGCTTTTTCAATGGCCTGCCATAAAATCTGGCACAGTCCGTACAAAGCGCCCACGCTCACGGAATGTTTTTTGAATTGGTTGTAATAGCGTTCTCCCAGCTCCTTTGCGCCGGGAAAGGGGAAATCCATGGACCAGAATCCATCGCAGAGGATATACTGGGCATCCTTGCCTAAAGCCTTCCAGAACTCCCCGGCCCAGGCCCCTTTCCAGCCGTGGAAGTATTTGACGCTAAGATTGTTCTCCTTCATCTGTCGCACAAAGGTAATCACATCGGTATCGGCGCCGAATATCAGAATGGCATCCACACCCTGAGTCTTGGCTTTGATGATCTGTGCGGAATAATCCTTGGCGCCCACGGCCCAGGGCTCATCCATGGCAAAGGTATAACCGAATTTTTTGCCCAGGCTTCGGAATAATCCTGCAAAAGCCCTGCCGTCAAAGGTATCCTCCATGATCAGCGCGGGTTTCTTGGGCCGTTCATTCTCAGGCAGGCTGTCCCAGATCTGATAGGGGACGCTGCACGCCTGGTCCAGTTTGAAAAAGAAGAGGGTGGACCATTTGAAGTTGTGTTCCAGCCAAGGGGGAATAAGACATATGGACGTATGATAATAGCGGCGGTATTTTTCGGCGGTAATACATCCGGGGATCACCCCGAAAGGTGCGGCAAAGCCCCCCAACAGCAAATCCACTTTTTTCTGTTTAATCAACCGCTCCACCGCTGAAGCCGCCTTTCCGGGGTCGCTGGCATCATCGGCCACAATGAGCCTTACGGGGAGTTTCTTCCCGTATTCCTTGATATAAATGCCTCCTGCCTTGTTAATATCATCCACGGCTGTTTGATAAGCCCAGCGCTGCTCAATCCCTGCCCCTGCCAAAATGCCCGTAAGGGGAAGATTGCTTCCGATGAGGATTTCCTTCTTTTCCTTTTTGGCCTCCACCGTTGGCACGGTCCAAAGAAAGAGGGATAAACAACAAAAGACCGCCATGAAAAACACTATTCTACCACCACGCTCAAGAATTCCCTTCCACATAATGCTCTCCTTTCATATCGTTTGGGTTCATGATTTTAAAACACCCCTGAACAAACACACCACCTCCTTCCTTTGACTGAGTTACTAAATTTTTTACCTCAAGATGCCCGTTTAAAAGGAAACAGTCGCCAGAGAATGGGAGATTGATTAAATTTCGATCCCAGACTCATGATCCCCTTGGGCAGAAAAAGCATGACCAGGATGATGAAAACGCCTGAAAAAATAGGATGGGTATCCGGAAGCCATGTATTGGCCATTTCAAAAACGGCGGACATGGTAAAGGCGCCGACAATCGGTCCCATCAAGGTGCCGATGCCCCCCAAAATCGTCATGAGAACCGGCAGCAAAGCCCAGTTGAGGCTGAAAACCCCTGATGGATGAATATGAAACAGGTAATAGGCAAAGATGCTCCCGCACATCCCGGTAAAGAAAGCGCCCACCGAAAAGGCAAAAATCTTGTATTTCAAAACAAAAATCCCGTTGGCGCCGGCAGCCTCTTCATCCTCCCGGATTGCCACAAATGCCAGGCCTACACTGGAACGAACCAGGAGGAAAAGGGTCAGCAGGGTCAGCAGCGCGATTGCCAGGGCGATATAGTAATAGGGCGCCATGGATTTGTATGCCGAAGAAGGGAGCATGAGTCCCACGGGACCTCCCGTAAGGGAACCCCCTTGGGTAAACACCACCCGCAGGATTTCACCCAAGCCCAGGGTGCCCAACGCAAAATAATCT
>Ga0233437_1004493_pt1 | contig 16337 bp, 14 predicted proteins | sample SI_122_August201_FD_182714 | JGI IMG/M metagenome (GOLD analysis project Ga0233437, IMG submission 182714) | Seawater microbial communities from Saanich Inlet, British Columbia, Canada - SI_122_August2016_200_MG | ecosystem: Environmental > Aquatic > Marine > Inlet | place: Canada: British... | reverse complement strand
TCGATCAATTCATTTTCATCAATAGTTAATAATTTTCTGTTTTTCATAACTATCTTTCCATTAATTATCACATCTTTTATCTGCTCAGATTGTAATGAGTAAACCAAATGAGAATAAGGATCGTACATCGGTTGTGCTTCTATGATATTAATATCAACTAGTATTAGATCAGCTTTTTTGCCAATTTCGATAGATCCGATCTGATCATTTTTATTCAAAGCTATTGCACCACCAATTGTAGCAATTTTTATCATCTCTTTTGCAGGTAATACTGTTGGATCATCATTTAATGCTTTTTGTAATTTTGCGGTTAAACTTATTTCTTGTAACATACTCAAATTATTATTGCTGGCAACTCCGTCAGTACCAATGCTTAAATTCACACCATACTCAACATAGCTTTTAAACGAGTTTAATCCGGAAGCTAATTTAAGATTACTACTTGTATTTATTGCTATCGAACAATTATTGTTAGCAAGAATTCTCTGTTCATTTTCATCTAACCAAATGGCATGCGCAACAACAACATCTCCTTCAAAAAAACCAACTGAATTAAGATATTCAACAGGTCGCATTCCTGTTATATTTACGCAATCAGCTACTTCCTTTTTAGTTTCGGAAAGATGAATATGAAGCAGGATTCTCAACTTAAGTGCAAGTTCTTTAGCTTTTATCAGATTCTCTTTCCCACAAGTATAAATTGCGTGAGGAGCAACTGCAAAATCGATAAGATCACTGGTTTTATATTTGCTATGCATTTTTTTTATGTAGGCAAATATCTCATCAGCATTTTTGTAATTTGCAACGGGAAAATCAAGAACACCTTCACCGAGGACAGCTCGAATGCCAATTTTCTCAGCAGACTTGGCAGTTTGATCTCCAAAGAAATACATATCACTAAAAGTTGTGATCCCATTTTTAATCATCTCAGCACAACCGTGTAAAGCCGAATCTACCACGAATTCAGCTGAAAGGAACCTCTTTTCAACAGGCCAGATATGTTTTGTTAACCATTCCTGCAAAGGTAGGTCATCTGCCATCCCTTTAAAGTAACTCATTGCCACGTGGGAATGTGTGTTCACAAATCCCGGCATTACAATTTTATTTGTTGCATCTATGATCTGCTTGGCTTCATATCTGTGTACTAAGTCTTTTCCTATTTCTAGTATTTTCCCATCGTTGATTGCAATACTGTTTATTTCAGAATTTTTATCAAAATCTAGAACTAATCCGTTATTTATTAAAAGATCTATTGTCATTTTTCCTCATCCAATAATGTTTAATTTCACCAAACAAGATTTCACCTTTTTCATAAACTTGATATCCATGCCTCTCATATAATGGAACTGCCTTTTCACGAGCTTTCAGAATGATTTTTTTAGCTCCTGCTTCGAAAATTTTCTTTTCTAAGGCTTGCAATAATCTTGATCCTACCCCGTGACCTCTATATTCCTTTTCAACAGCCATATAACGGATTTGAGATTGAACTTTAGAATTTAAATGTCCACGCCCACAACCAATTACTTTTTCACCATTAATTGCCATTACATGAATGCTGTCTTCATCCATTTCATCCTGCTCACTTCCTTTAGGTTGGTTCCATGGTTTTCGCAAAATCCACCAGCGGAGATCATAATACTTTTCAAACTCTAGTTTTGTTTTTGGTTCTCTGATCTCAATGTCTGATCTCAATTCTGGTCCCTACTTTAATTAATTTGTAGATTTCGTTCACATCAACATTTTTTAGTGAAATACAGCCAAGAGTCCAATTGTATTTTTCATCGATCATATTATCATAACCTGCAGGAACACCATGAATTCCAATCTCTCCACCAATTGAAGAATTTTGAGAAATTACACTACTTGATTTTGCAGCATTGTGTTTCTTCCATGAATTGGTTGTTGGATAATCTATCCAAATAAATTTTGACCAACTTTTATGCGGATATAATGCACGAACTTTAAATATCCCTTCGGGAGTACAGCTGTCACCTTGTCTTAGCTTATCATCAATTGGATTTGAGCCAAATACAACTGGATAGCTTTTGATCCTTTTATCATTATAAAGTATAGTAAGTTTATATTCAGATTTTTCAATTAATATAGAAATACTGTCTTTATTAATGTCTTCAATTAATTTTGAAATTTGTATCTGGTAATTTAAGTGAGTAGTTTGTGAAAAAAGTAATGATGCAAACAGCAATAGAATAATAATAAATCCAAATTTAAAATGCATAATTCTTTTAATATTTCAACATATCCAGGAAACTTTCGATCCTGAGTTTAGTTCGGGCATCCAACATTCCCGGTTGATCTCCTTCGATTGTAAGAACTGGAATATCAACATATTTCTTTATGAGAATATTATCTATTTGACGGTGACAGAAAGATTGCGAATAACTGATCACAGCATCAAGTTTCCTGCGTTTGATCTCTTTCTGAATATCTTTCAATCTATCAAAAATAGTGTAAGGATAAGTGTAATGCAAATATTGATCTACAATATCATTCTCTAAAAAAGGCATACTGAATTGTCTTTGGATCTCATTGAAAACAACATTTACTTTATGTTCCAACAAAAAGTCATAAAAATCAGTAATAATGGGGGGAACGCCCAGAAATCCAAATTTAAAGTCTGCATTTATAGGTTTTCTATTTTCGGCTTCTTGAATAAATTCATCCAGTCTTTTATCAAAATCAACTGGATCTCCATTAAAATCAGATGAATTCACCAGCCAGAGATGATTTTCCAAACCCGTTACTTTATTTTCTTTAAATGTGAGTTCATCAAGGTAAATAAGTTTTTTCCTAATCTTATCAAGTTGAACTTTTATTTTTAGAATTTCTGCATGATCTACATTAAAATATTGCTCAAGTTTTTCAATTTCAGCTGCAAGTTTTTTCCTATTTCTATTATGAGGAAATGAGAAGGAAATCACATCAATATTTTTATCGATAAGTGTGGACATAAGAGAATGAGTATTAGAACAATCTCCCTCTACCACACCAATCACGGCATCCATCCCAGATGTAAGAGCAACGCTGTACATCCCTTTTATCCAGCTGCAAATATTGCGAGGATAGCCATCGAATTCTGCTTGTTCAACGAAGTCGGTTGCATCTCCGGAAACGAAAATATTGTTCATGTCTATTGGTGTGTGTCCGGCAGCAAATACTACTTCAACGGGGAAAGATGTTGTGAAACCGATCTTCATAATAACTCCAGATATTCATTCTCAAGTTTATCTAATAAATAACCTAAATCTTCAATTTCCTTTTTAATTTGTTTTATATTTTCCGTCAAAGTTTTAACTTTTTGCTGATCGTTATAAATATTCGGTTTGGAAAATTCAAGTTCCCAATAATCTAATTGCTCGGTTTTGGAATTTACAAGTTCGGTAATTTGTTCGATTTCGGTAGAAAGCTTTTTAAGAACAATTGGATTTGTTCTTCTACTTCCGCTTTTTAATTTGCTGTTTTCATTCTTCTTTTTTTTCTCTTTTTGAAAGAAAAGATCATCAAGTTTTTGAGAAGTTTCTTCTATTGTCCCCGATGTGAACATCCATTTTTTCTTTGCTACTTTTTCTATGAAGTATCTGTCATGAGAAACAAAAACAATGGTTCCATCAAACTCTTTCAATGCATCTTCAAGATATGAGATCATGTTAATATCGAGATGATTTGTTGGCTCATCTAAAATTAGAAAATTTGGTTTTTCATGGATCAGTTTAGCAAGATATAATCTAGCCTTCTCTCCTCCACTAAGCACGGAAACCTGCTTCTCAACCTCATCACCTACAAAACCGTATTTTGCCAGATAAGAAAACACATAACCTTTTGGAGCGAGAGGTGCAAGCTGCCAGATCGTTTGCATAATGGTTATCGAATCATCAAGTTCAAGATGCATTTGATCGTAATATCCAATTTGTAGGCTTGCTCCTTTTCTTGCAGAGCCAGATTGCGGTTGCATCTTTTCATTCAATAGCTTTAAAAATGTAGTTTTTCCACAACCATTTGTACCCAAGATCGCAATTTTATCCTGGTAAAACATTTGCAAATTTATATTGGAAGCTAAAGTATTCTCGGGGAAGCCAAAGCTCATATTTTCAAATGTGTATACATCGTTTCCGCTACGTTTTTCTGTCTGGAAATTTAGTTTTATCTTTTTCTCTTTTTTGGGAAGATCAGTTCTATCTATTTTATCTAATCTTTTTTCAAGTTCTTTTGCTCTTACGAACATGGTTTCACTATCTCTTGCACGTCCCCAAATGCGATATTGATCGATCTGTTTCTCCATTCGGTTGATCTTCTTCTGTTGTTTGCGAAATGTTTTTTCCTGAAGTTCCATTCGCATTTGTAATTGCTCTTTATACTGGCTGTAATTTCCAGAATAAATATCAATTGCATAATTCCTGATCTCAGCAATTTTTGTGATCGTATTATCTAAAAAATGTCGATCGTGAGAGATGATTAGATATGGTTTATCAAGTGAAGTAAGGTATCTTTCTAGCCAGTAGATCATCTCAATATCAAGATGATTTGTTGGTTCATCTAAAAGCAGTAGATCAAATGGTTGAAGCAAAATCGTAGCAAGTTGAATTCTTGTTTTCTCCCCTCCACTAAAATTTCTTATCTTCATATCCCAAACATTTTTTGGAAAATTCAAACTTGTAAGAACTAGCTTCATCTCGGTATTAAAGTGATATCCCCCAGCTAATTCAAATCTCTGCTGCATTTGTGCATAATGATCCAAGTTTTTCTGGGAATCATTTTGAGTTAATTTCTGTTCAGCTTCTATAAGTTGTTTATTTAGAATAATATGGTCTGGTCGAGATTGTAGAACACACTCTCTCAAAGTGAGAGAATCATCCAGTTCGGGCTCTTGTGTAAGGTAGGAAATTTTTGCAGTTTTAGAAATGTGTACATTCCCACTATCTGGAATTAAGCTTTGTGTGAATATATTAAAAAGAGTTGTTTTCCCGCTTCCATTTTTACCGACAAGCCCAATTTTACTATTATGCTCAATAGAGAAGTTTAGTGCTTGAAAGAGTTTTTCAACTCCGAAGCTGTGATTTATATTAGAAACTGATACAATGCTCATTATTACCTCATAAACCAGAAATGGAGTTCGAAGAAATATGTCAATTTATCGTTAAGAAATCAAAAAGAAAATAGAAAGATAATACTTGTCAGCAAATTATGTTTTTTCAAATATGTCCAACGTCGGGATGTAGCGCAGCTCGGTTAGCGCGTTCGTCTGGGGGGCGAAAGGCCGGAGGTTCAAATCCTCTCATCCCGACCAAAAATTGTACAAAAATTAAGGGAAAATATGGATATTAATAAGATTTATAAAGTTCTGGAAAAACAATTTCAAAGTTATCCTGCTCCGGTTGTTGATCTCATCGAGGCACAAACTAAAGATCCATTTAAAATACTTGTAACAACAATGCTAAGTGCTAGAACAAAAGATCAAACAACTTCAGAAGTTGCACACAGATTGTTTGAAAGTGTTAATAAACCAGAAGATATAAATAAATACAAAGTAGAAGAATTGGAAAAATTAATTCATCCGGTGGGATTCTTTAGAAATAAAGCAAGATATTTGAAAAAGCTTCCAGACGTTCTTAAAAATGAATTCAATAATCAAGTTCCAGATGAGATAGATGATTTAATTACATTGCCAGGTGTTGGTAGAAAAACAGCAAATCTAGTAAGAGCCATTGCCTTTAAAAAACCAGCAATCTGTGTTGATGTTCATGTTCATAGAATTTGTAATAGAATTGGTTATGTTGAAACAAAAACTCCATTTGAAACAGAGATGGCACTACGTGAGAAATTACCCAAAAAGTATTGGATAAATATTAACTCCTATTTAGTAGCATTTGGTCAGAATCATTGTAAACCGATCAATCCAAAATGTTCTTCTTGCCAAATCTATGATGAATGTGCAAGAAATGGAGTTAAGACAAAGTATCCTAAGTTATAATGTTTTCAATTGACACAGAAACAATATTAAAAAATATAAAAAAAAATAAAATTATAAGGATTATATATGGAAAACAAGCAAATTGATATATTAGACATACTTTTGATTCTAGCAAAACATAAGAAGTTTATATTTTTTACTACATTGATCGTAAGTATCTTTGCTATTGTATATAGTTTGTTAACTCCGCAAATCTGGATATCAACTGCAACGATTTTACCAATTGATAATGAAGTATCAAATTTTTCTTTCAGTTCAAGTTTATCTGGTTTGCAATCTTCTTTATTGGGAAAATCCTATAGTAGTAGTGGATCCAATTTGGTTACAGTGATGAATAGTAGAACGTTTTCCGAGAAAATTATAAATAAATTCAATCTAATAGAGTACTTTGAAATCTCAAGTCCAGATTCTCTATTAAACATGCATGAAGCATTAGATTCTTTTGGGTCAGACATGAGAACAATATCTTTAGATGATGATACGGGATTGATACTGATTACAATAAATTCTAAAGATAAATATATGTCCGCAGATATTGCTAATTACATTGTTTCTCAAATAGAAAAGTATAATGTTTCATCAAGTAAGAGTAAGGGAAAAGAAAAGAGAGAGTTTATTGAAAAAAGATTGGCATTTATTAAGCTCGAGATCGATAATTTATCAAAAGAACTTCTTGAATTTAAAAAAGAAAATAAAGTTTTACTACTTGATGAACAAGTGAAAGCACTTATTGAAATATTTGCAAAACTTGAAAGTGAAAAAAGAGCATTTGAAATGGAAAGGGACTTTTTAGTAATTAACTACTCAGAAGATTCACCTCAAGTTGTAGTGATAAATCAAAAGCTTAACATTATTAATAAAAAAATTAGAACCTTAAAGCAAACTTCAAAAGATTCTGATTATCTATTCGAACTTGATGAAGTGGCAGACATGTCATTGCAATATGCTTATTTAGATACTCAATTAGAAATTAAACTTAAAGTTTATGAATTTTTGTATCCTCAATTTGAAAATGCAAAGATTGAGGAAGTAAAAGATTTATCTACTGTTGAGGTAATTGATAAGGCAAAACCAGCCGGGAAGAGGTCAAAGCCAAAACGTGCTATGATCTGCATGATTGCCTTCTTTCTCGCTATAGTTTTTAGTTCAATTGCAGTGATACTTATACACTTGCTAAAAAGAAAAAATTCTGAGATAAAGTTAATAGGTAATGAACTATTTGGCAAAAAGCAATAGAGCTTATAACTTACTAAGCTTTTTCCTTGTAATGTTAATATTGATGCTTTCAGTATTCATAGCTGATAGTTTACAAACAATTAATGTAAGTAGTATTGTAAAATTATTAGTAATTATTACAATTTTCACAATATATTTTATTTTCAACGAGATTACTATAATTGGATTATTGATTCCTTTTACGGCTATTTATTTAAGACCTGCAAAATATCTGTATTATATTATGATTTCAATTCTTCTATTGGTCTTCATAGCTAAAAGAATTTACAATAAAAATTACAAAGTTTGTCTACCTTACTTCTATCTTTTTACTTTAATAGCTTTTTTTGGAATAATTGCAACATATAGAGCATCTGTCCTATATGAAGGATTACACAATTTGTTTACAATTGTTATTACTCCAATGATTTTAATTTTTGTAATATATAATTCTCAATTTTCATATACTAAGATGATAAAATATATGAGATATCTTGTTTACGTAGCATCATTAGTTGGTTTTTTGGGAGTTATTATTGCAATTACAAATCCAACAGAGCGTATTGGTTCAACATGGGAAACTGCAATGACAATAAATGCATTTTATGTCTTTAGCTTTTTTATTTCTTTGGGCTTAGCATTTCGAGAGAAATCCATGATTCAAAAATACTTCTTTTACTTTCTATCACTAATTATATTGTTTGGAATGTTATTCACTTATACAAGAATTGCTTTGTTAAGTGTTTTCTTTGGGGCTATATTATTGGCAATAAGATTAAAGGAAGTACGAAAGTTTGCAATAGTTGTATTACTATTAGTAATGTTGTTTATACCTGCCTCAATGGTAGAGAGAGCAGGAAAGAATATTTTTGAAGATTCTTCTGTTATCATTCGACTATTTGCTTGGGTTCATAGTTTTGAACTAATAAAACAAAATCCAATTTTTGGGATAGGATTTGATACATGGAAAAATACTTATGAATATGAAGTTCCATTATACTGGCTCTATGCAGAACATCCTCATAATGTTTTTATTAAGTTGTTATTAGAATTAGGTATGATTGGAATGACAGCATACTTCTTTATTGTATTTAATATTATTTGGAGATTTTATAAACTAATTAGAAAATCTAAAAACATTGAATTTCATCTCTCTATGATTGTGGCTATAATTGCTATTTTATTCTCGTGTTTAACTGATGTCTTTATTGTGAAATTACCAATAGCAATTATTTTTTGGATCATGTTAGCATTTATGTTGAAAATGACTGCGTCAAAAGATTTGGAAGTAAATTATGAAAAGTCTCCAGTTAGCAATAATTAATTATTGTAAATCGAATAATTCTGAAAACATATTTTAAGTATGAAGAAGAAAATAAATCTTAAAAAAAATATCTCGATTTCATTAATAACTAGAATTCTATCAATGTTGATAGGATTTACTTTAAGTATCTTTGTTACTAGGTATCTCGGCCCTGAGCTTAAGGGCAAAATGTCTTATTTTCTTACGTTATCAGCCACAATCTGGATGATTCTAGATCTTGGTTTTCATAAAAGCTTGCCTTATATTTTATCAAAAGATAGAAATAAATTAAATAGTTTATTTTCATTTTCTTTATTGTCTCATTTTTGGGATTTTATCTTATTGATCTTAGCAATGTTGATTTTTAAAGAATATTTTTTTCTTAAGCTTGATATTATAGCACCTATTTATCTTATTTTATTTATAATGTTTACTGCAATTACTAGATTCAGCTTTATACTTAAATTTATTATGCTAGGAATTGATAAAATCTTAATGCAGAATTTATTAAATATATTACCACTTATTACATATGTGATATTATTTTTCTTTATTAAAGCACATTTTATTATTGAAGATAAATATGTTTATGTGTTAATTATATTAATATTACCATTAATATTTTGGACACAATATTATGCAATAAAGCTATGTTTACAAGAAAAGATTAAATTTAATTTCAAGTTTGAAATTTTAGAAATTATTAGTGCTTATAAAATTGGTATAAGGGCCTTTTTATCTACACTCTTTATCTTCTTACTAATTAAATTTGATATTTTTCTAATCGAAAAATATGAAACCTTTGTAGAATTAGGAATTTATTCTTTAGCCGCTAATTTTGTAACAATATTGCAATCATTTAGTAATCTTGTTGGAAGTTTAATGCTACCTAAGTTTGCAGGGAATGATAATGATGATGAAGAGAATATGATTATAATGAGAAGGGTTGCATTGATTTTTTTCATATTGATGATAATATTAACTGTCGCTTTATTTACAATAGGAAAGCAAGTTATTACTTTCGTATATGATATTGAATTTGTTCGTACTTATGAAGTTTTTATTGCTTTATTGCCAGCTGTATTTTTTCTTTCTTTTGGATCAATTTTAAATACATTTTTCTGGAGTAAGGGATTCCCTAAAATGACCATAATTCTTCCGATAATTGCTTTAATGATTAACATTGGATTGAATATTGTTTTAATCCCATCTATTGGAATTATCGGAGCTGCAATTGCAACAAGTATTTCATATGGTGTTTGGCTAATATTACTTTTATTTTATTTCTTCAACACAAAACTTGTAAATAATCCTAGAAGCCTATTATGGCAAAGAAGAGATTTTGAATACTTGTTTAATGAATTCAAGAAAATTGGATTTAAAAGGAAATCATGAGGCGAATTTTAATTATAACTTCATTATATCCTAATAGAATAAATTCTTCTCGCGGAATTTTCGTGAAGGAACAAGTAGAAAAACTGAAAATGGACAATGAAGTGGTTGTATTTGCTACCGAGAACTCAAGAATGAATTCATATGAGGTATTTTACAAGGATGATATTGAAGTGCATCAAACAAGAATCAATATACCGAGATTTATTCTATCACCATTTTTCTATTTTTTCTCCGTTAGGAAGAATCTTCTGAAACTACTTAGTAACTATGATCCAGATGTAATTCATATTCATGATTATAAGCATATGCCCGAGATCTTTACTTTAAGCTTTTTATTATGTAAAGAAAACATCAAAAAATCAGTCATTACTTTTCATAATTCAAGACAATTATTCGATAGCCATTTTAGTGTTCGATGGTTTTATTTAACAACATTGAAGTATGCTTTAAATAAATTTCCTAAAATAATTGTAGTTAGTAAAAAAGTAAGGGAGCTAATTCTACCATTCAGTAATAAACCTAGTAAAATCAATGTAATAGGTAATGGTGTAAGTAAGGATTTTCCAAAAATCATGAATACTGATTTGATAAAGTATCTTCCAAAACCTAATAGCTCATATAAGATTATCTCTGTAGGTAATCTTGTTAAATCTAAAGGATTTGATTTACTAATTGAGGTCGTTACTAAATTAAATAGTGAAGGACATGATGTTGAACTTGCAGTAATTGGAGAGGGAATAGAAAAGGATAACTTGGAAAACTTAATAATCAATAATAGTATGAAAAAAAGAATTCGATTATTGGGTAGAGTTAATCATTATATTGTGATGAACTTATACACTCACTATAATGCATTTGTTCTACCAAGTTGGAGTGAAACGTTTGGAATTGTTTATTTGGAAGCAATGCTAAGTAGAATTCCTGTTATAGGTGTTGAAGGTGAAGGAATAGATGGAGTAATTGTTGATGGTGAGAATGGATTTCTTGTTGAAAGAAATAGTGTTATTGATCTTGAAAAAACAATTCTGAAAATGATGTATTCAGATAATATTGAGAAAATAACAGAAAATGGATTTAATAAAGTTAATCAAGATCATCTTCTTGAGAATGTGATTGAACAAATTGAGAAAGTATATGAAAAATAAATTATTAATATTAGCAATGTACGATTTATCAGTGAGAAATATCGCTCCAGCTAGAAGGATGAGAGCAATTATTAATACTTTTCAAAAAATTAATGTACCCTTTGAATCAATTAGTGGATCTAGAAAGCAGAGAATGAATAATGCACTGAAGTTATTGTTTTCTAAAAGAACTAGTGATTTCTCGGGAGTTTACATAGAATCAACAAATAGTGGAATGCTATTTTCCGAGTTTCTCCTCTTATTAAAATTCAGAATAAAAAAAATACCAATATCTGTATATATTCGAGATATTTATCCAAAATATAAACAATATTGGCTATGGAATAATTATCGAGTAATTTTTGCACATTTATTTTGGTTATTTAGTTATTACGTTTATAAACAAATGTGCAAAGTAATTTATGTTCCAAGTGAATTAATGGCTCAAAAGCTTTCTTTAGAAAACTACAAAATCTTGCCACCAGGATTTAGCTCAAGTATTGAATTAGGAAGAGTTAAGCAAAACTCAATTTTTTATGCTGGTGGTACTGGACCACAATATGATATCGAATGTTTTTTATTGGTTTGTGAAAAACTTTCTAAAGAATTAGATATTTCAGTTACTTTCTTTTGTCGTAAGAATGAGATTAAAAAAATTGATAAATGGCAATCTGAAAGTTGGTTTAATATTCATCATAAAGATTTAGAACAATTGGATTTTCAACCACAAATAGCGGTTATACCACTAACTAATTCAGAATATGGGAACCTAGCTTTCCCAGTTAAACTAATGGATTACGTCAGTATCAACACACCAATGATAGTTTCCAATTCTACTGTAACTAAAAACTTCGTAAATCGTCATGAAATTGGGTTAGTTGCAGATTCAGGTAATATGGAAGATTATTATACAAAAACTAAGATTATACTCGAAAATCGGGAATTATATACGGAATTATTATCTAACGTATATGATCTGCAAAAAAATCCTGAGATAACTTGGGAATACAAATGTAAACAAATTATCAAGGATTTAAGCTCTTGACCAGTATAGATTAACGGTATTAAAAATGAAGAAAATTCTATTTTTAGCAGATGCTAGCTCTATTCATACTCAAAGAATGGCAGATCTATTTTCTGATCATGGTTATTATGTTGAAATTGTAAGCTTATTACCAGCGGAAAGTTCAAAGCATAATGTACACATAATTGAATCAAAGGCATATAATAAACGTAAGAGTAATCTAGAATACAACAGATTTGGTGTATTGATCGATTCAGTTAAGTATTGTCGGAAAATAATTAATAGATTTAAACCCGATTTTGTGCATGCCCATTTTGCTTCAAGTTATGGATTATTTGGTGCTTTGTCTGGATTTAAACCATTAATTGTTTCCATTTGGGGGTATGATGCTATAATTTTTCCTAAATTAAGCAACCTAAACAGAATTATCTTGAAATTTGTTTTTCATCGAGCTGATAAAATATTTGCAACTTCTGAATTCTTATGTAAAGAATCTAGGATTTATACAACAAAATCAATTACAAGAACTCCTTTTGGAGTAGATATTGAAAAATTCAATTGCAAGAAGAATGATTCAGAGAATTTTATTGTAGGAATCACTAAAGGCCTAAGATTATTATATGGATACAAATACTTAATAGAGGCGATAGAAATTGTCAAAAAAGATATTCCTGAGATTGAATTACAGATTATTGGAGAAGGTGAGGATAGAGAGAAGATCGAAAAGATAATAGAACAAAAAAATATGGAAAATAAGGTAAAACTTTTTGGAAGAATACCTCACGAGAAAATTGAAAAGTACATCTGCAATTTTGATGTTGCAGTATTCCCTTCTATAGAATATGAATCGTTTGGGGTGTCTGTATTAGAAGTAGCAGCAAGTGGAGTTCCCTCAATAGTTTCTGATATAGGTGGACTACCAGAAGTTATAGAAGATAATAAAACTGGATTTCTTGTACCTCCTAAAAATGCAAAGGAAATAGCAAAGAAGATACTACTATTGTATAACGATAGAGAACTAAGGTGGGAGATGTCAAAAAATGCTGTTAATTTTGTAAAAGAAAACTATAATTGGTTAGATAACTCAAATATTATACTAAATGAATATGAGAAGTTTAAACAAAAGAGTTGAAAAAAAGTGCAAAAGGTAATATGAAAATACTATACATTACTCAATATTTTTTCCCAGAGATTGGAGCCACTACAAATAGAGCCCTGGCAAATGTTAGATACTTAGCTAATAAAATGCATGATGTCACTGTTCTAACCGAACTTCCAAATCATCCTAAAGGTGTCTTTTTCAAAGGTTACAAACATAAAATCTCAATGAAAGAGAAAATGGAAAATTTTATTATCAATAGAGTTTGGGTTTTTACTTCTAGAAAAAAGAATTTTATTACGCGGATTTTATTTTATATTAGTTTCATGTTCATGGGTTTTTTAAATGCAATGTTACAATGGAAGAATTATGATCTAATTTATATATCATCACCTCCACTTTTTGTAGCTGGAATTGGTCTGATGTTAAAAGCATTTCACCCAAAAGTTCGTATTGTATTTGAAGTGAGAGATCTTTGGCCTAAATCTGCAATTGATCTTGGTGAATTGAATAATAAGAGAGCGATTAAACTGGCAGAAAAATTAGAAAATGCAATATACACAAAATCAGATCTTATTGTTGGATTGACAGAGGGGATTAAAGATTATGTATCAAAAAAATTCCCAGATAAAACAATATGTATCCCAAATGGAGTTGATTTAACCCTATATAATAAAGTATCAGAGAGAGATCGTCGTTTTAAAGTTTGTTATACTGGAACTATGGGTTTGATACATAGTGTTGATACAATTATTGAAGCAGCAAAAATATTACGAAATGAGGATATCGAATTCCAATTTATAGGAGATGGTGCGAAGAAAAATGATATGATTGCTTTGTCAGAAGAATATGACTTGGATAAAGTAAAATTTATTGAAAGTGTGCCAATCGAGAAGATACAATACTACCTATCTAAAGCATCAATAGGGATAAGTACAACTAAGAAGTTTGAGTTATGTAAGGGAACAATTCCAGTTAAGATTTTTGGATATATGGCATGTGAACTTCCAGTAATCATTTCAGGTTGGGGTGAATCTGTAGATATTATTGATAAAGCTGGTTGTGGGTTATGTGTAGATGTAGAGAATTCAGAGCAATTAGCTGAAAAAATCCTTTATTTAAAAAATAACTCTGAGGAATTAGCTTCAATGGGGAAGTCGGGTCGTGAATTTGTTGAAAAATATTATAATCGTGAAAAGCAAGCTGAACAGATAGAATTTGAGATTAACAAAATCGTAGGTTATACCAAATGAAACTTATTACAATAATAGGTGCTAGACCGCAGTTTATAAAAGCAGCAGCAGTCAGCAGAGAAATTGCAAAGCATAGTGAAATTAAAGAGATCATTGTTCATACCGGGCAACACTTTGATGCTAATATGAGCGAGATCTTCTTTGAGCAGATGCACATTCCCAAACCAGACTATAATCTTGAGATAAACAGTCTTTCTCATGGTGCAATGACCGGGAGGATGATAGAAAAAATTGAAGAAGTATTACTTGATGAAAAACCTGATTGGATTCTGATTTATGGTGATACAAATTCCACTATTGCTGGGTCTTTAGCTGCTAAAAAGCTCCATATCAAAGTTGCTCATGTAGAAGCTGGCTTGCGTTCCTTTAATAGAAATATGCCGGAAGAAATTAACAGAATACTAACAGATAAAATCAGTGATATACTATTTTGTCCAACAGATACTGCGGTGCAGAATCTACAGAATGAAGGTATAGGAAAGAATTCGCTTACACAAATTGTAAAGTGTGGTGATGTTATGCAGGATGCAGCTATTTTTTACACTGATCTTGCACAGAAACCTGAAATTGAGGTTCCAGAGGAATTCATTCTGGCAACAATACATCGAGCAGAAAATACTGATGATCCTAAACGTTTGACTTCAATTTTTAATGCTCTCAATAAAATCTCACATAAACTTCCTATAATTCTTCCACTTCATCCGCGAACAAAGAAAATTATCTCCATTTCAAAACTTATAACAACTAACTCACAACTTATCTTTATTGATCCGGTTGGATATTTAGAGATGATCTATTTACTACAGAATTGCTCATTGGTAATGACCGATAGTGGTGGTTTGCAAAAAGAAGCATTTTTCTTTAGAAAACCATGTGTTACATTAAGAGATGAAACTGAATGGGTGGAACTTGTAGAAAATGGCTTTAATGAAATTGTTGGAGCAAATGAGAATAAAATTATCTCAGGTTATAAAAAAATGAGTAAAAAACAAAATGACTACAAAATCAATTTATACGGAAATGGTGAAGCTTCAGAAAAAATAATCAATAAATTATTAGAATAGCATAAAACAATAAAAAGTAAGGACATAGCCTTCTTAAAAGCCCTGAATTAGCAGGGCTTTTTGCAATGTAAGAAAAAAAGTTATTGACAAATAGATCTCTAGTGTACCACTTGACCCATACAGTAAAACAGAAGGAGGTAAAATGAAGTTTGATGAAAGTACTCCAATCTATCTACAGATAAAAGATGAGATAGAAAAAGCAATCATCTTTGGTTCTTTAGAAGAAGAAGAAGCTGTGCCTTCAATCCGCATTATGGCTAAACAATACAGGTTAAATCCTCAGACGGTTTCAAATGCCATTAGTGAGCTTCTTAACGAAGGTATTCTTTTTAAGAAAAGAGGAATTGGGATGTTTGTGGAAAAAGGTGCACAGAAGAAATTAAAGGCTAAAACCTATGATGAATTTATAGAAGCAGATCTAAGAAAGCTAGTATCAAAAAGCAGATCACTTGGCGTTTCCAAACTAGATCTAGTAAAATTAATTGAAGAATCCTATGATAGAGGAGGGGAGAAGTGACACAGCAGAATATAATTAAAGTGAATAATCTGACAAAATATTATGGGAAATTCAAGGCACTTGATAATGTTGAACTTGAAATACCAGCAGGTAGAATAATTGGATTACTCGGAAAAAATGGAGCGGGAAAGTCAACATTTATGAGATGCATTCTTGGCTTTTTAAAACATAAGGGAGAAATTGACATATTAGGAAAACCAATAAAGAGACATCAGGAATCAGTCCATGAGGATATTGCATTCATACCAGATGTAAACAGCTTAGATGATAGATTAACTGTAAAACAGACAATGGATTATGTCTCTGCCATAAACAGCTCTTGGAATAATGAAAAAGCAATGGAATTACTTGCCAGCA
>Ga0233437_1004490_pt1 | contig 16348 bp, 13 predicted proteins | sample SI_122_August201_FD_182714 | JGI IMG/M metagenome (GOLD analysis project Ga0233437, IMG submission 182714) | Seawater microbial communities from Saanich Inlet, British Columbia, Canada - SI_122_August2016_200_MG | ecosystem: Environmental > Aquatic > Marine > Inlet | place: Canada: British... | reverse complement strand
TGGCCTGGGCTGATGTTTCGGAAAGGTGATAGGATATCTATTTGAGCCATATGATTACATTTTAATATACTAGTATATATATTTTACTGTGAATTTGATGCTTTTCATATAGAATTGGGAAGAACTCAATAAATATGCTTGATGATTGCTTTAGAAAAATAGCATTCGATGAAGAAGCGGGAACAATCGATTATGACAGAGTTGCAACACGCATTACGACAAGTGAAAGAAATAGATTCACAGCAGGAATATTCTCTCAGATCTGGAAGAAAAAATGGGAAAACAAATACCTATAGTAAAAACCCAAGAAGATGCAAAAAAAAAGCTATTGACGAAGACAGGCTGGCTGAATCCTTAAAAAGCTAAAATGAACAGGTGACATTTTTGAAACAAAAAAAGGGTTCATATCAAGAATACAGTATAACATCATAACCCCTTCCCTCTCCCCCGACAACCCCCTCACCTAACCTCTAACCCAATAAGAAAACCAACGAGGTAATTCCGCCCCAAAAAATATGCAACCCCCCAAAACAAAACTATAACGATTTCGGAAATAAAATGGTCGTCCGCCTCAGATGGGATAGAATCGTTAATTGAGCAAAAAGGAAACTATTTTCCGATAACAACAACGAAAAATACTCAAAAGACAATATAACACCAGTGTTAGCAACTTGCTCTATTAGCGAGAGCAAATATGCTTTTCTAAGAACTAAAGGTGAGCCCATGCAAGATACTCTATCAGACTTTAAAGCTGAAAACATCCAGCAAAAAGCATCCAAACAGCGAGAAGACCAAAAAATTATAAGGCTATTAAGCAGATTCTCCTCCGAGATGCTCAAAGACGCACTTAGAAATACTGGTGGGCACCCTCTCCCTGAATGGGGGGAAGGAAAGACCTGGCGTTTCTATTACCTTGATGAATGCAAAAGAAGAGGAAAAAGAGTGCTTGAACAACTTCGCTGGCCTGCAAGAAAATTCCCTATATGTAAATCTCTATACAGGATGTATTGAAACCCTCATCGATATAGCCACACATAATGGATATATGGCAGACAGATATACAATTGACAATCATGTCTGGTCAATTCTCGAACACTGGGAACCATATGATGAATCAAAACAGAATCTCTTCAAAATCGAATATCTCAATGAGAAAATCAAACGACTAAAATCTCGTATAGAGAATAAAGAAGGCGGCCCGACACAAATCAAAATGGATAAGCGAAATCTCAAAGAAGCTGAAGAACAGCTTGAAAAAGAAAAATCAAAAAACTAATTAATCGACATTGCAAACAAACATATCGAGAAGCCTGGCGCCCCACCGATGAAGGACCTTTCCTACTTTGGAAGGGGTAGGTTGAGAAACCTCTTTAACACCTATCAATCTTCGTTCTATAATTTTGTCAGAAACCAACATTCCATCCTCAACAACAGTCTCAGATACAATGTAACTCAAATTAGGATTAAGAACCTCTCCACCATGAGACTTGACCCGTATACCTGCATAAGAAACGCAAACAACAAAACCAACAGAAATCAAAAAACCTACGATAACAACTAAAATTATAACCTTTCGCATGACAAGACCCTCCTTCTATAAATATCAGAAGCCTTAGTCTTCAGCTAAATGCTAAGGAAGGAAAATCTATATGTCAAGCAAAAAACAACATATAAATATAATATTATCAACTATTTATTTCAGTTTAAACTAAAATAAGCGTCAAAATATATACCTCATATCAGTGAACAGATAGCCCGGAAGAGTCAGAAGGTAAGAACAATAATTCTCCTGCCCGCTTTCCAAGAATAATGTCCCGATTATGCAGAATTTTCTCATTTAAAGGATCAAGCTTGTGAGCCAATTCAATTGAATGCTGAGCACGATAAATGTCTCCTGTTTCATGATAAGAGCACGCTAAATTACTCAAAATAGTTGATTCAGCAGGTGCTAGGATATTTGCTATTTCTAACATCTTCTTAGCTTTTTCGAATTGACTAATTTCCAAATATGCCCAACACAAATTGTTTATAATTTTGAAATTGTCAGGAAATATCTCATTTGTCCTTTCTAATATTTCCTTGGCTTTTTCAAACTGTTTGAGTGCAAGATATGCATAACTTAAACCATCTAAGATGCCAAGATTGTCAGGAAATAATTCATTTGCCTTTTCTAATATCTCTTTAGCCTCTTCATGTTTTTCGAGTTTAAGGTATACATATCCTAATTTACTAAAATTGGTTAATTCCGTTGGTTCTAATTCCTTTGCAATTTTTAACATCTCTTTTGCTTTTTCAAATTCTCCGAGTCCAAAATATGCAGAACCCAAATTATTGAAAATACTAAAATCGTTTTGTTCTAATTCCTTTGCCTTTTCTAATATCTCTTTAGCCTCTCCATATTGTTGGAGTGCAAGATATGCACAACCCAACTTAGACAAAATATTTGAATTATTTGGAGATAATTCCTTTGCCTTTTCTAATATCTCTTTTGATTTATCATATTGCGCAATTTTATTATATGTTTCACCCAAACGCATTATAACAAAAACATTTTCTGGTGCTACCTTTCTCAACTTTATAAAAAAACCTAAAGCCATATCAAATACACCAAACTCAAAACACATATCGCCTATTGCTAATAATACATTTTCATCATCAGGCTTAACAATCAAAGCCTCTTTCAAACATATAATCGCCTCAGAATACTTCTCTTGATCTTTGAGTTCCTTAGCCTCTGACAATTTTCCATTTAAGAATTCATCCTCAGATTCCTCTTTTACTTTTGCAGAAATGTCAGATGCTGTTGGGCTTGATTCTCTTTCAATTGCCCTACCCCGATCCTTAATGACCTTATCTGTTTGAGAAATTGTTTTTGATTTCTCCAAATTTTCATCTTCAAGATAGGCACGCCCCAAAAGAGCCATAATAGCACTATCATTTGGTTTCAAGTTCAGAGCCTCTTTGAGGACAGTAATTGCATCCTTCCACTTTTTCAATCGAAGTAAAGATTCTGCCATGCCCCTTAAACTACCTAACAAAAAGGCGGTAAAATGGCTCACTCGTTCAGCCTGGTCAGATCTGTCAAAATGGTCAATAACCTTTTGGGTCAATTCAATTTCCTTAACCAACTCCTTAATAAATACGATATAATCGTCATATGATAAACCATCCAGGCATATTGAAAGAGAAGATTCAAACTTCGATTCATACCTAAATGCCCTAACAATCGAAAGGATCGTTTGACTGCCTTCTTTGAATAGACCTTCATCTATATCTTCATAGGCTGCCCAGGATAAAAGGTCAGGAATGTTTCTTATCTTTGCATGCTCGCCCATATTCCCTCTTCAATGCCTCAATGATCTCTTGCCTTTTTAGTTTCTTTGGATCCTTTTCCACTTCGTCATGAATTAATTTAACGGCCTGCCTCTTATAACGCAACACTGAATTTCTCTCTGGGATCTTTATCTCGCCGCTCGGGGTAATTCGTGTTAGGAACTCTTGAGTTTCTTTTTCGTTATAACACTGATACAAATACGAGAATGTATCAAAAACACTCCTTTTCTTTCTAAACTTTTTAGCAATTTCAAAAATAATATTATCTACACTATCATATTCATAAGATTCTGCGGAATCTAAAGGACGTAGCCCCTTTTTCGCGTAATAGTCGACAAGTTTTATATTTGCAGCATCCGCAAACGGCTCCAAAATATCCTCCCTGAATCTCTTCAAAATACACTCCTCCTCCCATAAAAAAATGCGTAAATCTCTTGGCCTCCGAAATTACTATCCGCTTTTATCCGCTTTTATCCGCGATTGTTACGCTTCACACACATTTACCCCTTAATGTCCGTCTTTGACAATAAAATCATATACATAGACGGCTTTCTTTCTTGACCTTTTCTGGAAGTTTGTTATGTTTAAGACAACATACAACAGAGTCATTTTGGTTTTTGATAATTCTTCATGGAACTGGGGCATGAAATGAAATCGGATCAAACCGATGTCATTAATGATACCAAAATCTATGCTGCCATTGTTCAAAAGTTCAGATTGAGCTTATTCAGAATTTCATAAACCAAAGCATACAATTACCAACAGAACATTCGAGAAAAGGGGGAGAATATCATGCACAACAGAAAATTTCCACGAAAAAGGCCTTCAATTTCTATCTTTCAATCAGAGCTCGTAAACATTGCGGGACTAGCATTCAGCGCCAAAGATACTGAAATCGGTGGATCATTGTTTGGGTTACATTCCCGTAACAGCGGTATCATTATAATGTTAATGACGCCTCCAGGACCCAACGCCAAAATGGGACGATTTTATTTCCACGACGATCACAAATACACAAAAAGGTTATGCACATTTTTGTGGAGAACCTTTTCAATAGAGATCGTTGGCACGCAGCATAGCCATAAAATCGACCTGAATAAGCCCAGTGGCCGTGACATCCAGTCTACTCATACCATTGCATCTAGAAATGGAATTAAAGAATTTTGCCAACTCATTTTGAATTTTGACCCGAAAGAGACGGCACATTCAAATTTCGCAAAGATCAACAACGGATTCCGGGAAAAATTCCAATTTCGCACTGATCCTGTTCAAAAATCAAAAAGCATATTCACCAAACAAAATAAAAAAAGTCAATTCACTCATACAAACCTCAATCATCATTTTGGAGATGTTTTGATCAATGCTTTCTCTTATTTGGATGCAGGGGAAAACCCGCCAATACGTTGCGGATTAAGAGTGATTCCCGGGGAAAGTCCAATACGCCAAGCTCTCAATCAAAATTCCATCAACCCGGAACTGGCAGCTGAATACCCTTTTCCGACATGTCATATAAAACGCGATGCTTTCCCATGCGATGTGGATTCAACCTGCTCCAATCATATTTTTTCTAAGAGGATCGGCAACCAGCTTTTCAAGCTTCCAGAAGCTGTAATCGATGGTGCTAAAGTAAATTTTGAAGGGGGTTACTCTATTCTGAGTTTGCCGATCCCAGAAAAAATCACAATGCTTATTATTGCCATTGCCCTTTCGAACGATGAGATAAAGGGCGTTTACTTACGCAACAATGAGACCACCATAGATGTGACAAAAAAAGCAATCCATGGGCCCTATACAAAAATATCGACGATTTACAAAATGGTGCTCCGTAAAGCCCAAAACAATAATTTGGGACATCGTTTCACAAGAAGTTTTGGGGAATTTTTCACATCAGGGTCCCATCCCAATTGCCAGGAACTGGAGAGGCATTCCCAGTAATTGTCCACAAAACAATTCAGGAAAGAGAGGGCGAAGATGCAAACAAATCATTTCAAAAACAGGGTTCAAATTGAGAAAACGATATTCTCAAAAGAATTACCTCAATTCAAATATCACCGAACAGCTAACGAAAGATTCTTCAAAGGCATTCACAAAACAATGGCTAGAGGAAACATCTACGAGCTAAAAATTGTGTTTGGGGAAAATTATCCGGATGAAATGCCACGAATGTATGTTTCATCGCCCAAAACACTGTGGGTACACGGCAAGAATAGGATTTCCCTGAACTCGGAAGGACTTTCTCATCAGTATCATACAAATAGCAACAGCCCTGAAGGCTATGTTCAGATTTGTCATTATAATTCAGCGACATGGCATGCAGCCAAGACATGTACTGCCGTTGCTTTCAAAGGACTTATCTGGTGCGAGGCTTTTGACACACATTTAACTACAGGGTTAACAATCGATCAAATCATTGAGAACTGGGAAAAATGTCAAAAAGAAAACACAGGAGACCTTATAAGGCTATTCAAAAATACGCCGAGAATAGACATTTCAGGCATAAAACTCACGGACATGATATTCCATAAGCCACTGACTAAGTACTCAGATATTTTAATCTTTAAACCTGAAAAGGATCTATTTGATGTCAAAAATTGGCAAACGAATCGAAGAACCATTGCTTCAATTAATATTGGCTAAATGAACGATATTTTCGGCGCGTTTGAATATGACCAATTTATTCAATGTTTCATGCATATAAAGGGGGCAAAAAAATGAGAACTGAAGAAAAAAACATCCGACAAATACTTGAAAATATGGCCAAAGGCAAAGACTCTGGTGAGAAACTGACATATGACCGCGACACCAAGAGTATAAGAACAAACCCTTCTCATCACGAAGAAAATAATGCCGGAACGATAAATTTAACTGCCGAAGACTTCCGTTTCGCTGCCAAAGGTGTCGATTCTTCCGGGCATATCGTAATAACTGACGAAGTCATCAAAAATTTGACCGATCCGGCTGAAATCAAACCCGTTCATTTCATGTGCTGGGACAAAGGTGATGTTTACAGCATGATTGGGGTGGACAAATCTCAGTGCAATATTCACGGAACGATCAGGTTTTTGAAAGAAGGAAGCCAGGAAAGCGAATTGGATATTGGCAATGCCGATGATCGAGTCAGAATATTTGTGCGCCATCGAAAAAATCGAAAATCGCTCCCGGGCAAATCGACTGAAGTCAGAGGCTATGTACTGGAAAACGAAAATTGGATCGAGACGCCCGTAGAAGTAGTGCCAATTGAAGACGAAATCTTTTCTAGAAATATTGGCCTGATCGAAACAAAAGCGATTTCCAGCAAGAACGTAGCCTTCTTTGCGGCTGGATCGGTCGGGTCAGAAATTTGTTCAGCCTTGGCCAAAGCCGGAGTTGACGATTTCAGTATCATGGATAATGACAGACTCAAGGTTTGCAATATATCCAGGCACAGTGCTGGTCTGCCACATGTCGGCAGGTTTAAGACAAGAGCCATGGCCCAAATAGTCAGAGAAATTAGTCCCTACTCAAGGGTAACGACTTCTGAGAAAAAAATTTGCTGGGAAAACATTGAAGAGGTTCGGCAAATCATCAATAAAGCCCACATCGTCATTTGCACCACGGACAACCGTGTTTCGAGATTGATAATCAACAGGGAATGCGTTGCTGCCGGGAAAACATGCATTTATGCCGGTGCGTTTCGACGGGCTTATGGTGGTCAGGTCTTTCGGGTATATCCCCGGATATCTCCATGTTATCAGTGTTTTTGTATGCTTTTACCAGAGCAGGATGACCAAGAGATATCAAGCCCGGAACAAGCACGACGTCTGGCCTATTCAGATCGCCCGGTTGCTGTTGAGCCTGGTCTGGCCAATGACATTAGCCCTATTTCTAATATGGTTACAAAACTGGCAATCCAGGAGCTGGTTAAAGGAACAGTGACGACCCTCCGGTCACTGGACGATGATTTGGTAGCGCCATGGTATCTTTGGTTGAATCATCGAATGGCAGGTACCCAGTACGAAAACCTAGAACCATTGGAATTTAACGTTGGAAAAATGTCCATTCTTCGTTGGTACGGGATCGATGCCAAATGCCAACCGGACTGCCCAGTATGCGGTGATTTTGAAGGTCATCTTGCGAAGTGCGCCGGCGTCTAATTTTCAGATATTAAATCGCCAAAAATAGAAAGGGGATAAGAAAATGGAACAAAACATCTGCGTATATCAGGTTTCTGAAATTCCTGATGCTCATTTTTCCACGTACCAGTCATTGGCTAACGGAGATGTTTTAGGGGCTGTCGGAAAAAATTTCGAACATGTTCTAAGATACTTGGCAAGCTTATCTCCAGGCACCGCGTCGTTTGCCATCAATCTTCTTTATACTCCCAAACCCGCAAACAACGATAAGCAGTCGCTGTTGAAAATTTTTATTGCCTGCATAGGTAAGGAAGCCGATGTTGGAGACGGTCTAAAGCTTTTGTTCGAGAAAGGGCCACTAAGCAGATTTTATCATTTTGAAAGAGTCGAAACATTGAAAGCGCCCTGGAAAAGATTTAAAGCGGGTTACGAGATCGTCAGGCTTGAGAATCAGATAATGCCACTATATGGACCAGAATTCAATGCAAAAATTCCTCCATATTACTACACCATTCAATGCTTCGATTCAAGGGATCTGAACAATTACATGGAGTTTGAAATGATTCTTGGCGGCATTAACGAAACTGTGTTCATAAGCATTCAGATTGAACCGGCGGACGTTTCTAGTGAAATTTTACACCATACACAATATCTGGCGCGACTACAGTCGATCAACAGGCCGTGGGATCGCGATGAAAATACAGAAAGTGAAATAAATGATTTTTTCAGCGACGGGTCCCACTGGCAATCTCCAGGTGGTCAAAACATCAAGCCTATGTGTTACCGTGATCCGTTAGCGGATAATATTCTGCGCTCGCAGCAACGGTTTCATGAAACGCTTCTAAAACCCCATCTACTGTTTCACATTGGTGTTCTTACTGAATCACTTCCTGTGGCCCAGTTGACTGGATCGCTTGTGGCAGATTCTGCTTTCGAGAACGGAAGTTATAAATTGCTGTCAAAGGCGGAGGGGACACAATCATTTGATAAACATTTGAACAAGATCAAAAATCTCTACAAACCCTCATTGCCCCCCATTGATTCATCTGTTCATGAAAAAGATTCAACGCTCTATCCGGATTTTGCCAGGCTTTGCCGTCTTGCGACCGTGGAAGAACTCCAAGGCGCCTTGCGGTTGCCGGTGGCATCGAGCAAATCACCCGTTTGCATCAGAAAAAACACAGACCCTCCCAGTGAAAACGAAAAAGACGTTATCGCTCTCGGGTTTGATTATGATAACCCATCTGTACGAAGGGTCATCCCTATCCGCAACCTTCCGAAACACATATTTGCATGTGGGATGCCTGGTTCAGCAAAGACGAACACCGGCATGAATCTTTGTCTTCAGCTTCATCAAAACAAAATCCCTTTTCTGATTATTGAACCAGTCAAGACAGAGTACCGAATCTTAAAGACGTTAAAGGATTGTTCCGACAATAATGCTCGCGGGCTCGCAAAAAAGCTTGAAATCTACACACCGGGGAATGAAAAAATTTCGCCCTATCGCTTCAACCCCTTAGAGCTACCCCCAGGCATATCAGTGGATGAACACAGTGACAGACTTAACGATTGCTTTCTCGCGTCCATGCCTGTTTCGGGTCCATTGCCGGCCCTGTTAAGGGAATCCTTAGAACGCGTATACGAAAATTATCCGGAGGCAGACAGGCCTCCCACCATTGCAGACCTTGTATCAACAGTGGATCAAGTGCTTGAAGAGAAAGGTTATTCTCAAGAAACAGTTTCCGATATTAAAACAGCGCTGGAGGTAAGAATTGGAAGCCTTACGCGCGGTTCCATAGGGAAGGTATTTCAGTGCACTCACAGTTTCCCCGACCTTAACCATCTACTCAACAGCCCGACCCTAATCGAGCTCGATCGCCTTCCAAGAGAGCAAGGTTGCCTGCTAATCCTGTTCCTTCTTGTCAACCTCCTTGAACGTCTCAAGACCAGCCCGAATAATGGCCATGGAGTCCGTTATGTAATAATCATTGAAGAGGCGCACAATATTGTTGGTAGAACAGGCCAAGCTGCGGCATCAGCGGATATTGCCGATCCAAAAGCCTTTGCCTCTGAGTTGATTGTTCGCATGCTGGCTGAATTAAGGGCCATGGGTGTTGCGGTTATCATCATCGATCAACATACGTCCACCGTCGCGCCCGAAGTGATTAAAAGCACGGGAACCAAAATTGCGTTTCGACAGGCAGACGAGCATGATCGGGAAGAACTCGGAACCTCTATGATAATGAATCAGGATGAGAAGCAGGAAATGGCTCGTTTGAGGCCCGGTGAAGCCTTTTTTCTAACTGAAGGTTACCACGGACCTCGCAAAATCAAGACCCCAAATCTCCATGAACGATTCGATTTCAATATTCCGGTCGATAATGAAAACATCCTCCCTTACCTTCGGGATGATTCTTGGTACCAGACGACGGCGCTTGAGAGGGTTGAAAATGATCTGTTCCACCTCAATGAACATATGAACCAATTCGACGATATAAGGCTTCAAAATCTTCAGAAGCTTACGGCGCTTATGGCCCTTCACCTTCAGATCTTAACCAAACCGGAGTCAGCGGGGACGTCGAGACGATTGTCAGAACTGAAAGAAGAGGCTTGGCATCTAAAGAAACGCATAACAAATTCGTACAAATCGTTTTTGAGGAATTCATATCGCAAATACCTCTCTCCTCATAATGGATTTGAGGTACAGGATTCCCTGGTCCAGGAGATGAAAAATAACTTAGTCAATCGTTTTGAGTCAATCATTGAACCGGACGTAAAAAGGACTCTGAATATGATCGACTCATTTCTGCAAAAACTTAATCGTTCAAAATTATAGGGGGTAGAAACATGGAAAAGAAAGGGGACCTTCCCAAGAGGCATGAAGTAATCGAAAAAGTTGACCTTAACGGGAAAGATATGCGGGAAAAAGAGGACAATCTCGACAGGGTCGCTTCTGACGTTGAAACGGTGCGACAGACACTTGAAAATCTGGATTTCGGGGGAACCGAGGACGGATCCGACCAGGTGAAAGGAGCCATCGAAGACGCAGAATCCGTAACAATTGAGGTTTTCGGCAGGGAAGAAGGCCAACTGGACCAAATTCAGAACGACAACCAGGAATTTGAAGGTGGACTTCAGGATCGCCGGGGATCGTCAGAATCTGATCTTGGCAAATTGTCCGATTCCAGCGCTCGAACAGAAACCGAAGAAACCGTAAACGAGCTGTTGAAGGCCAAAGAATCGGTTTTGCGGGATATTGATTTTTTGGCTGAGCAAATCGACCGGGCGCGTGTTGCAAGGGAAAAAAGCGATGCCATTCAGGAGAATCTCAAAGCCCGGATAGGATCGGGTAGCAGGAGGATGTAGCGTGGAAAATATCGATCTCAGCTTGAAATCTACTGATTCCGAAATGAAAACCATGGTGAATCTTTTAAAAGCCTTATCAAAAAAAACCGCTGAATTACCCCGGGTAGATGGCAAAGGTCAATCCGAGTGCGGTTGGGCAGAGGATCTGTACGCTGAAAACGAAGAGCTTATCAAGAAGGTCACTCAGAATTTAAAAAAGCTGCGGGAACATCTCAGCGTTGTTGAAAAAGTGATAACCGGACACCGCAAAAATCTGGAGCAGATTCGGATGGATGCGAACTCCCTCCATCTTTCCAAAGCGAAGAAACAGTACTCCTTTGCAGAACTCTCTCAAGAGTTTCTCTACAAGAAGGCTTTGGAAAAAAAGAAGGCACTTAAAGATCTATTTTCATGGGCCGAGAAGGTACTCAATCTTGCCCGCGAAAAGCGTTTTCCTGGTGGAGAACCACGTAAAAAATTCCGTCCGCCGCCGGAGTTTTCGGCAAGTATGGAAGGCCGGACAGCCAATAACCCGACGAATGCCGGATTTCAAGCAAGACCTGCTTCAGGTCCATCATTTTCGAATCAGATAAACGACCTGATGTCTTTGGGACCAATAGGCGGAAGGGCGCTTAAGTAATTTATTTGAAAGGGCATTGTTATGAATTGGGAACGCCAAACCGACATTGTTTTCTTAGGGGCCGGAGGTGACGATCCACGGTTCGAGGCCATCAGCCTTGATTCGGGAAGGGATCCGAATCCCATGGAACTACCACCTTTTAACAGCGTCTACGCAATAGGTGTCGAACCGCGCCGAAATACTGTAGCCTTTGGAACCAGAAAGGGCAGCATTTACGTAACGCCCGTCAATAACTGCGTCCCACCGGAAGAACCGATAGAAGCCCTGACGCTGGTCCAGGGAGCGCCAATATTATCGGTTTGCTGGGTTACAGAATCACTCCTGGCGGCCAGCGACACGGAAGGGAAATGCCTCCTGTGGGATACAAACCAGGCCAAGATTGTGAGATCGTTTGAAACCCTTTGTGGAGAAATCACTTGTAGTTTATTGCTCCTGCCCACGGGACGGCTGGCAGGGCTTGCATCTTCAGGGAATATTATTTTCTGGGATCCAACCGAAAAACATCAAATGATGAGGGTTGAAGTTCTTCCATCCCCTGCCATAGGCGCTCTGGTTCAAATGATATATTGGCCGAGCGCACATTCCCTGGCCTGCCCCTGTGAGGGAGGAAATCTGGCGCTCTTCAATTTAGAAAAAAACAATGTGAGAATTTTGAACGTACACGAGGGCGACCTTTATGCCTTATCTGTTTGCGGGGAAGAACTTTTGACCGCCGGAATGAACGACGGACGGCTTAAGATATGGTCGGCCCATGATGACGCACCTGTTTCAGACTTTCAGATCCCCAACGGTGCAATTTCGGCTGCTGTGATGGGAACCGCGTCAGACAGAATTGTCTTAATAGATAAACAAGGCGTGGGAATCGTGTACTCGCTTGAAAAGCAAACCCTACGTTTTGTTAAGAAGTTGCCCGGAAAAGACTATCGCATGGCGGCCACGTTGCCCCTTGAAAAGATCGCTGAAATTCGATCAACGCAAAAGGCAGAGGAAGTCTACAGGATAATCGCTGAAATCCATGAAAACACCGGTCGAGTTCCTGATGAAGAGATCGAGGGCAAACACGATCAGCTGTCTGAGATGGGATACGAGCACATATCCCTAGCCCTCCGGGCCGAGATGGCTAATCAAAAAGGGGAAATAGTTGAAGCGCTCAGATACAGCTGTTCCCTCCTTAAACTGATCCCAAAATCCAGCGTTCAGTCCTGTATGTCACTAGAAAATCACGCAAACCTACTTCAAAAAACGTGGCTGCTGAAGGAAGCGGATGAAATGTGTAAACATATTTCAAGCATTAACCCGGATAACCGTTTGGTGATGCCAACCGGTTATCTGGCAGAGAGCGCACAATTGATGAAAAATGCCTCAAATTTATGGGTCATAGAACCGGACATGCCCATTGAGAACATAATCGAATCCGCAAGTATCGCCGGCAAACATTTTCATGGCCGCTACTTGATCAACAGCCTGGGTGTAAAGTCGTGCGGGGAGGCAAGAATAAAGTCGTGCATGATAGCAGAAAAATACGAACAAATCCGGAAGAAAACAGGAGAATCAACCTTGCCTGAAGCAGCAATAGAACGTGTTTGGTGGCTTACCCGGGATACCATAAATGAAACAGAGATTGTTCGGTTCGGACAAGGCCTGAGCAATGGCGTAAAGGGGCTGCAACTGGCACTGAAGGTTTTAAGCGGAGAATTCGGAACAGAGGTCACACCTATAATTTTGTTCGACTGGAGGAATAAATTCAGTTCTCAATTTATTTCGGACAATGAGATGGCATCAAGTGCGCTGGCCGGAATTATGAAAAAGGAGTTATCCAATACCTATTTATCTGGAATCCACAAGGTTGTGACACTTTCATTGAGAATGCTTGTTTCTGAAAATTTGAAAAGGGAGTTTAGGTAATGAGAAACATACCCGACCCTTCTTTACCCGGTGACAAGGAAAAACATCCGCAGAAAATGAACTGTGCGGATCGAGGTTCACGCATGAGCGCTGACAAAGAGGGGCAGTTCTTTTCCCGAGTTATTGGCCCACGACCAAGATCTGTAATCATCGAACCGGGTGACACGCTAATGGACCGATTCCGGATAAAAAACCTCCTTGCCGAAGGTCGTTTTGGTTCTGTCTTCAGGGCGGAAGATCAACTACGATCAACGGATGTTGCTCTCAAGATTGTTTCCGGCCCTTCAAATAATGATATCTCGATGCTGCTCAAGCATGAAACAAAGCTGCATGGTGGGATTTTTGATCATAAGCACGTTATTCGGCTCTATGACCTCCATGCAATCACAGTGGACGGAACGGAACTGCTTTTCCTCTCCATGGAATATGCGGATAATGGCACCTTCAGGAGCTGGCTTCTGAAACATAAAGATAACCTTGAAGTGAGAAAAACCCTTGGACTGGATTTCTTTAAGCAGGCATGCCGTGGAGTGGCTGCCATTCACGACGCAGGGGCTGCACACCTGGATCTTAAACCGGAAAACCTCCTCTTTTCCGGCAACACATTGAAGGTTACTGACTTTGGAGCGTCCCGGGCGGTCCAGTCTCTAACCCAATCAGACCGAACCTGTTGCAAAGAGGAAGCATTAGATATCGGAACCCCTCCCTACATGAGCCCGGAACACTTCATAAGAGCACACCCTGACGACCTTGACTTGAGAACGGATGTTTATTCCATGGGCATCATCTTTTATGAGCTGTTTCATCCGAAATGCCGGCCACCCTTCGGAGGACCCTATACCCTGATTCGGGACCATCATCTTTCCCTATCCCCTCCTGCTCTTCCGGAAGCAGGCATAAGGATAGCCCGCATTATCGACAGATGCCTCGAAAAAAATCCGAATGATCGATATCAAAATATGACGGAGCTGATCAATGACCTTGATAGACAAGCAGTTGATGGGAACCGAGCAGATATCAAAACTGAGGATGTTACCGAAACGCCATGCAAGGTGAAAGATATGTGGGAAAACGCTAAACAGTGCTATTCAAAACGCAATTTCAATAAAGCATTAAAGCTCATTGATGAAGTGACATCCATCCAACCCAATCACAGTCATGCACGGCTGCTTAGAGAAAAGTTGGAGAGAAAGTTTGAGCAGGTTGAACAGCTTTATCGGGACACAAGCAACAATATAGATAATAGAGACCTGTCTTATTCGGTTGAGATTCTGAAAGAGGCAGTTGAAATATATCCGGATCACCCATCGGGTGCAGCGGTGCAGGTGAAAATAAAGTCGATGTCGGAGCATTTCAAAGAATTGATGGATCAAGGGAGCAGGAATTTAAGTGAAAACAATCTGGAATCCGCATTACACAATCTTCTAAACGCATCACAAATTGATTCAACCAATGACAAGACAAGATGCGTCATCGAAGCGCTTTCGAAAATCAAAGAACTGAGGGTATTGATTTTTGAGGCGATAACAGATGAAAAATTTGATAAAGCCCTTCACCTTGCGCGTTGCGTTGATGTTCAACTGGAAGAATTAGCCCTGTTAAAAAACAGAGGCTTTTAGCATATGAATCGGAGAAAAACTATGAAAGATACACCACGGTGCCCGCATCACATCAGAGTATTTTCGGAACCCGGTCCGAAGCCCGATGCGGCCCCGATAGCAATATCCGTTATTACTCGAAAAAGCGGGCGAGCGGATGGTGAAGTTTTCCATCTTGCTACACCTGTTCAGTTTAACCAAAAAACCAAAAAGCATCTTAAAGAAGTGGTTATCCCAATTGGAGATCGAATTTTGGGCGCCCTGAAACTTCCCTATCAAAAATTTGACATATCGTTTTTGGGGGTGAATAGCGCGAGCAATTCCCTGTGGGAATACCCAAATTTTTCCCTGGATATCCCGGTTTTGCTTTCTGTTTTGTCAACTGGCCTTGGAATAGCAATTGAAAAAGATATTGTTTTCTCAAACCTCATTTTGACAATCGAAGGGGAGATCAGTACGGAAGGTGGGATACCTGAATCGATAAACGCCGCTCTTAAAGATAGTTCGGTTCGAAGCATCATTCTGTCTAAATTGAACAGTCCCTTGAACCATTTATCCGAAAAGGAGAAGCAGAAAACAGCATCAGCTGTCAATGAGGCCAGGAGCGCTCTAAAAATCCTGGAAGTCGGAGACGTATCTGAACTTGTCAAATCTGTATTTTTGGAAGAACAGATTGTTCTGGCAAGCCTCAGAAATGGTTTCTTTAAGGCCGCCATGTCATTTTCTCGTCAGGAAACTCTGGCTGAAACCGCGGCAAAATTCTTGGCCAAAAACAATGAGATGCGTTTCTGGCGTGTATTGGAACGTTGGTTGATGGAAGGAAAAAACACTGAATCACGAGAGCTCTTAATGTCTCTATCGCGGTTTCATATTGAGCGAAAAAGCTACCCCAAGGGCTTGGGGCACAAACTTCTCCTTCTCCTGCAATCCTTACCGCCTGAAACACGCCGTTTCAAGATTGATTTCCCCGTATTACCGATTCTTGAATGCATTAAACTCAGCCAGCATGCGAAAGATTCGGATCACGAAGACGTAAGGATGCTAATAAACGCCTCTTTTGGCGAAGAAGCCAAAAAGCTCAGTTGCGCAGACGATGGGTACCGATCAAAAAATGAGGGCAAAACTCTCGATGGGGAGAGGATGCTTCAAGCGGTCCTATCCGAGATAAACGCGGATGCTTTGGCGAGTTTGATCGGCCAGCCTATAGACTCAGCCCGTGCCTCATACGTTATGGATTCCGTGACAGTCAACTCTCACGATGATTTCAACGACACGGTAACTTCCTTTTACGTACACCTTATGCGCCATGCCCAGAAAGCGACTGATTCGATAGATTCAAATACAGCAGGGGCAGAAGCTTTTACGCTTCTTGAAAAGGCATTCTCAGGAAAAGGTGGTTTTCAGGCCGCGCTGAA
>Ga0233437_1004481_pt1 | contig 16389 bp, 11 predicted proteins | sample SI_122_August201_FD_182714 | JGI IMG/M metagenome (GOLD analysis project Ga0233437, IMG submission 182714) | Seawater microbial communities from Saanich Inlet, British Columbia, Canada - SI_122_August2016_200_MG | ecosystem: Environmental > Aquatic > Marine > Inlet | place: Canada: British... | reverse complement strand
TGATGCTCCGCTCTTTTTCTAAGCCATCTTGCTTTACTTCACGAATATTCTGATTATGTGCTTCTTCCACATTTGCTGAAGCTGGAGGTGTCGCGTTTGTGACACTATCTCCTACGGATGACGTATCTACCGAACTTTTCAATGGAGGTCCATCAATCGTGGCCGTGGCTTTTACATCTCTATTATTCGGGGCATTATCTTGTAATGCCGAATTGTTTTCGTAGCCATAACCCCCGGCACCTGTTGGTTGTCCGGTCGATTGGCTGATGACTTCACCTGCTAATTGGGAACCCTTAATAAAATCTGACTCATTGGAGTAATTTGATCGACTTAATAATGCCGTCAAGCTGGCAGTATTTTGAGCTACTTGTGGCTCCATACCGAGCTGCCTGTAGTGGCTATATAAATTTTGGGCAGCCTCTTGAACCTGCTGTGGTTGTGATGTCATACCTGAGTATAGCGTGTCCTGTGCTGCCGTATTTCCATTGTATCCATCTAGATGCCTGCCTGCAGCTAATGAGCCGACCTCTCTAAGATTGAAATTAGTGCTCCCCTGAAAAGACGTATTTAAAGCGGACATTTTCTGGTAGGTATCAGAAGCAGACTCTAATTCTGAACTACTTTTGGTTAAATTCTGTGAATCTTGTGTTCCCCAGGTATCAGTTTTTGATAAGGTATTCCCGTCTTTTAGTGAGGAGCTTAACTCTGATCCAAATTTCGCAATCTGATTATCGGAGTACTTATAATCCATACCGGCTTGTAGTGACTCTGATGATGTTTGTGTAGACCCATCTGATGAAGTACTCTGCATGTTCCCTGCTAGTCCAGCCCCAGCTTTTAATCCGATTCCAGCTGCCCCCATTATTTGGCTGAATTTTGCAGCATTAAAAGAACCATTTGCATCGATAGAGGCGACAGCAGCACCGGTTACGGCATCTTTATGGTCATGCGATATAGCACCAGATTCAGCCAGGCCTTTGGAGAATGAGCTTGCGTTTTGTGCGATTTGTGAATTTCCAGCACTTACGGAACGTCCTATATCTTCAGCGCGATCAAATCTTTGTTGTTCAGTTTGTCCACTTGTAATTGAATGTCCTAATGTGTCGGTATATTGATCTGCACTTTGCCTGAGATTTGCTTCTGTTGAACTAACTCCCTTACTTAATGCTGTACTTATTTGCGCGGTTCCAATCATAGACTCAGATCCTGTCATCATCATACCATTCAAGTAGTTCCCACTATGCATGGATGCTATGTTTGCCATTCCTGGATTATTCTTAATGTCTGGTGAAACATATCCTTCATCGACAACATCAGAGCTTTTTAATCTGCCAGCCAAATGCGTGGCTGTTACGGCCGACCCATAAATGAGCATTAGGGCAATAGCTGGAGTTGAAGCGGCAAGTAATCCACCGGTTGCGATCCAGTGTTGCATTGTATCGGCTGCTGCGTTTAGTGAATAGAATGAATCCCAGTTGTGAGTCCCCATTGTGCCATATGTGGCGACTGCGCGACTTGCAGCCGAATAGACATAAAGATTCACGATTGACAGTAACGGCATCCAGAGCTGGATCCAGATTAAGAGCGCAAAATACTTTCCAGCCAATTGTATGCCTTTGGCTCCAAGCACAATTACAAAAGCCATAATAGGACTGATTGCATAAATGAAAGCTTCAAAAAATGCCAGCATGGGCCTGACAATTGACATAAACAAGGTTTGTTCTGTCGCCCATTGAGTATTTCTTTGCTGTAGAGCCTGGTTAACCATCATTGCTCCCGATAGATCCTGGGTGTCCTTGTATTTCCTTTCAGCGGCCATTCCTAAAATAGGCTCCAGAACTGCAAGTTTTATGTATCGTGTTGCTGCCATTCCAACTGGGATCAATGCCGCTATTGCATCATTGGTCTTTGTGATAGAAGAATCACCGGCACCTAAATTATTAGCATCTAAACCCAGTATAGAATTAAAGGCTCTGGTTGTTTCAGCATCGAAAGTAGTTGTGGCTTGTAAAGCGTCCCAGGCATCTGCGCAAGTGTAATTTACACCAATGCTACTGCCGGGATTGATGAATAATTGAGTTCCATAAAGGTTTGAATCAAACTCCAGGCCTACTTCAAAGGATGAAGTATAGAGTTGATGCGCCGTTATTAAGCCAAGGTCAATTTTAGTCAATGTGCAATCTTTTATGTATTCAGTCCAGCTCTTTTGCAGATCTACTTGTCCCGACCCTGAATCTTCATTGATACCATTCCAAATAGCGCTTTGCATCGACTTGTTACGAATATCAGTTAGTATCCGTAAGGATTCAGAGAATTCATTTTCGGTCATTGCTGGAACTATAGGTGCATACGCCTGCTCAAAAAGTTCGGTTAACTTGTAACCGACAAGGGATATTATTCCACCAGCTGCAGCGGGTCCTATTGGCACATCGTCTACAATTCGTACCTGGCCGGTATAGGTGTCTTCGATTAGTACTCGTGCTGTTGGCACAAACATAGTCGCGTATATTATGAAGCCCAGTAGGACATGTTGAAATTCAATTTTCTGACCTCCAGTGGATATACCGCTTATTACAACTGAAAAAACGCCAACTAGAAGTCCAACCTGCACCATTGCTGTAAAATCATCGATACCAGCAATCATCGCTAGTGCAATCATGACTTGCTCAAGAAATAAAGAGTCCCCTATGGAGTAAATTGTAAAGTCCATATCTATTTAGCCCTGTTATTGTTTGCGCTACTGATAAAATAGTTTGGTTTATCAATATTCTTAATAATATTGTTGTATTTTTCCTCGACCTCAGAGACGCTGCCGTAGGTACTATTAAGAGATATAAACTCTTTTTCAAGATCATCGTAAGAGGCTTTGATCATATCCATTGCCTTTCCTTTATATGTTTCATTTTTCTGTTGAGCTAATGCATCCTCCGTAGCTCTGACGGATTCTCTAATCAGCCTCCATACATATTCCAGGGTCACGGGGTTAATTACGTCCCGGATTAATGTTTCTGCTGCAGGTGTTGATTTGGGTGCTATCTGAAATATTTTTGTACCAATAGAGTGAGGCATGGCGGCTAAAATTGCTTTTTGTTCATCGGTAAAATTGGCGTTAATATCTCCATTTCGTATATGAGTGATTAACCCTGTTGCCCCAACGAAAGCATCTAGTATGCGTTCTTTGAGTCCAGTAATATTTATTGTTTTCTTGTCTGCAGGGTTTATTCGGCAAAGATTTACATAATCTGTTTGTGAACAATCATAAATTTCTGCATTTTGTTTACCCTCAATTAGGTCTTGTATAGTGAGTTGTAATCCGGGTAATTCAATTACTTCTGTAGTCTCGCCATTATCATCAGGATTTGTTACCAGGTCCCCGACAACAACGCTACCGGTCATTGACATGATGCTTTCTATAAGTTCCGCGTCACCACCGGTATACCAATTTTGGACATTCTGGTATCGAAGTGCTTTATAAACGACATTGCCGGTGTTTTTTTGAGCGAATACATCAGCATCAGCATCTTTTGCACGTCGAGAGGGGGTTAAAGACTCTGAGATGAAACCCTGTAAATCACCGAAATCATCGCCTACACCCGTTAAGGATGCTTTAAGTGAAGCATCTGTTTTTTCCTTTATTTTCCAGGGCATAATGCTTGATGCATCATTTACAAGCCCTTGGGCAAGCTGACAGGAATTGGAGAGATTGCTATTTAAGGCCTGAACCTTAGATTGAAGTTCGTTCATCCATTTCATGCAGTCCGGGCACATATTGTCCATGGCGAGCTGGAATGCGTAGCCTTGTGCATTTGATGCTACTTGTCTGAGTAATTGGACCAGTTGATCGGCATTAACAAAACTGAATGATCCCCCAAAAGCATCAATGCCTCCACATCCACCCTTAGCACTAGGAGCTACCATAGAGATCAAGTTTTCATTAACAATTTTTGTTTTATAGGTATAGCGACCCAGTGTGTAGCCTGATCTGCGCATGGTTTCATATGAACCTGGGGCAGTGTAATTCTCCATATCCTGATAAATATTATCGAGCTGTGTTTGCATACCGGCAGCAAAAGTTTGTTGAACAATCAGCAGTAATAATGTGTATATAATTAAAGTTGTATTAATTAATGATTTCATGTGGATTACCTTTGGTTGAACAGGTTAACGATGTCTTTCTGGGGAACAGGGACGGAGCTTGTATCGCTTGAGCTATTTTTTAGTTGCGTAATATCAACATTGATCGAACCAAGATTGCGTATTGGTCTTGTTTGGTTTAATTCTGCCTCATTGATGACTCCTAATCGATTTGCTCCAATGAGTAGTCGATCCCTCAGGTCGGAATAACTTACCGGTGCCTGGCTGATAACATCGTAATTACCATCTGCACTTATTAATGCAATAGCGGGGTAGGTTGATATGCCGAGCGCCTTTGACCGGCCTTTATCTTCTTTAAAGCCCTGATCGGCCAGTTCTTGAGTCGGTTGGGCCGTGGTGATTTTTAAAATATCAAAGTCAAAGTTTCTGACAAGCATGCTGATAATATCGGCTTGTATCTTTGAAGCGTTGCTATTATCTGAAAAGAAAAATATGCCTGAGTTATGACTGATATTATCCAGTGTTTCAGCCCTTTTTTGTGTAGCCTCCTCATCCAGTTGGCGATTTGCATAAGTAGCTGTGGGTCTTTGTGATATTGAATCGAACATTGGGTGTCCAAGTGTTGCTTTCTTGTTAGCATCCATAAATTGCATGGATTTATTCATGGCGTAATTTTGTATATATAAATATGCTGATACATTTTCTGCGGTGGGATTGTCTATTGCTGCATCCAGATAGAACTGAATATTTCCTCGTATCCAGGCTGATGTGAAGGGTTCCGGTCCTTCTTCCTGAGGCATTTCAGGTTTTGCTACCGGAGGTGGTGTCGGGGTAGGGGGGACTTCTTTTTCTATCTTTATTTCAGGTTCGGGATCTTCTTGTTCGTTATAAAAAAACCATCCCTCTTCATTTCGATTTAACCACCTGTCCTGATCAGCAGTTGCTATGACGATCATTGGTTGCATAGTAATTGCGTATAAGAAAGTTACTAAAATTAGTTTAAGCATTTTTATTGTTCGCTTATTTAAGTAACTCTGGATTTTAACTTATCAGCACGGTTTCCTTATTTTTCTACAACCACCGAAAAGGTGTTTATTTTCAGTTTTCTGTTTATATTGCGGTTTTTAAAAACCTCGAATTTGGCGTTTAATATTTACCACCTTTTCGGTGATTTCTACTAAGCGTCTTTAGATATAGCTGTGGAAAGATATGATCATTATAAATTTATTTGGCAGGATAATGTTCACAGGATTATTTGTAGATAATTTAATTTTCACCTCGGTTTTATTTTCGGCGAATTCTGGCCATAGTTGGAATATTGCATCTGGTTCCTGTCATAACTCTTTTGTTAATGTCTTGCCTGAGCTGAAATCTAAGGATATGGAGTCCAGCTCACTGGGTATCAAATTCACAGGTATAAATAAGGTGTCAAAGCACAGGTCAATGCATATTGATGCAAAATTTGTCGGTTCATCTATAGATGGTGGTTCATCCTATGTAACCAAGTTAAATGATGTTAATTATGAGTCTGAAATTTACCAGATTGGTTTTAGATACATTTTTAAGTTTGGATCAGCACAAATTTCCACAAGTATATTTTCAATACTTACTGTTTAACAGTTGATTTTTTTCTTTGTTTTATATCAGGCCGGTAAGTAAAGGTGTTGATAAATAAAACCTGCAACCCTGTAAATAATGTGGTTTAGAATGGATTTTAGATATGATTTTGCTGAAGAAATCTTTTACGACTTTAAAACAAAAATATAGCCAGGAATAGGAGGTATTTAGGCTAACCTATGTAAGAGTGTAATTATTTTTTCTTTAGCTTCCCTGTGCCTTAAATTGCTGACTACATTTTTAATGAATGGGTACGATCTTCAAGCATTATTTTAATTACATTATGGTCAAGACAAGAGCGCATAAAAACATTCATTGGTTTCATATCGCCAGAATTATAAAAATCAAGCATCAATTGGTTAAATTCAAGCTGTCTCTTTGCGGGTAAATTAATAGCAGGATACCCTTCATTTAACAAAATTCCATTCATAATAAAACGCCCCATTCTTTTATTAACATCATAAAAAAACTGATTTTTTGACATCTCTAAAAAAACATAAATAGCTTTATCATAAATGTCATTAAATGATTGAGTCTTATTTGACATTTTTTCAAACAATTCTGGAAGACGCTCGTAAGAGGGTGGAGTATATGCGGTTCCTCCAATGTTAACTCCTCCTGAGCGAAAAACACCCCATTCTAATGCTTCTTCCTTAGCTGCAATAGAATGTAGTTCACAAGCATACTCAGCATTTAGAATAAAACTATCCTTTTTAATTGATGAAAAAAGATAATTCCATGCTTTACCTTGATTGATGGTGATTTGTTGATCATTTACTTTATGTCCACCAACTGTTATCCCATCTAACAATGTTTGTACTTCAGGTAATGTCATAGCAATACCTTCAAGATTTACAGCATCACAGACAAATACAGCAATTTCTCGCCGGGCAAGCATAAGTGCTTTTCCAAAATCAGGCTTCATTTTCCATTTTTTATCTGTTGGGATCATATTTTTCTAATTTCATCAATATAGATTACAAAGCAAATTTTAGCGCAAATGTCTTGACCTGCAAATAGAGCCATATTAAAAACAGCTACCATATAGAATATTGCAACACCTTTGTGTACCGGCTTGGCCTTATATTACGGCTTTTTTCATATGCAAGTGTATTAAATTCTGGGTATGTTCCTGTCCATAGAGTTCGTCCAATGAGAGACTTAGGCACATAGCAAATTGTAGCACTTGAATATCAGTGATTTTCCTTTCGCAATTTTCAATTTTAGACAAAACAGCTTTACTTATATCGATTCCACACAAATTAAGTTTATTGGAAAACTGGTCCAATGTGAGTTTATGTTTGTTTCGATAGGCTCGTAATTGAGGTCCAATTATATTCATCAGGTATTTGTCTGTATGGCCATTTTGTACTTCTGTATTTTATCTGATTACATAAATTGTTTCATTGATACAGCTGTTATTTCTATCTGTTCTTTTTGTTCTGGGTGGTTGTGGAAACCTACTTTTATCCATTCATCCAGCGTTGTTTCAAATGTATTCTTCGTAAAGCAATAAATCATTGAAGGAGGCAAGGAGTCAACGACCCCGCTGAGACGGTTGGAGTAGCCAGAGGAACGCAGGCCAAATAGTTTTCACGAATCAAATAACTTCGTTTTAATGGTTCTCAATATGTTCTCTATGCATTATAATGATGCTCATGAAGCGTCGATCCTATAAATATCGAATTTACCCAAACAAAACACAGATTCAATTATTGAACCGGTTTTTTGGATCAAAACGTTTTGCCTGGAATACCTGCCTGGCCTGGCGATCAAATATTTATAAAGAATATTCTGAATCAGTCACTGGCATCGATTTTAGCCGGGAGCTGACTGAGCTTAAAAAGCTGGAGTCTTACCGTTGGTTGAAAGACACACCGACAACCGTTTATAGCCAGGCCTTGAGAGATCAGGATGCAGCCTTTCGGAAATTCTTCAAAGAAGGTGCCGGTTATCCCAGGTTTAAGAGTCGTCACCAGCTGCAGTCCATTCGTTTTCAGCTAGACCAGCGCGTGATCGTTAAAAATTATAAAGCCGGTGAAATGCTCAAAATTCTCGGACTTGGACAGATCAAGGTACGCTGGACCAGGGTACCGGAAGGATCGCCCAAAATGGTCACTGTCAGCAAAGATTCAGCAGGTAGGTATTTTGTATCAATGGCCGTTGAAGAAGATATTCAATCTTTGCCGGCAGCGGGTAAAACCGTTGGTATTGATCTGGGGGTTAATCAAGTCATGACACTCTCTGACGGTGCCCAGTTTGTTAATCCACGCCATTTATTGAAAAAGAAAGTCCAGCTCAAAGGTTTACAACAACGCCTGGCCCGACAACAGAAAGGGTCAAACCGCCGTTTAAAAACCAAATTCCGCATTGCAAAATTACACGCCCGTATTGCCGATGAACGCCAGGCATACATTCATCAAATAACCCGACGCATGATCAACGAAAACCAAGTGATCATGATTGAGGATCTGAATGTATCCGGTCTGTCTCGTAGCAATAAGGGAACCCTCGATAATCCTGGTAAAAAGGTTAAGCAGAAATCTGGTTTAAACCGTTCGATCCTGGATGTCTCCTTCGGTGAAATCACACGACAACTGGAATATAAATCTGACTGGTATGGCAGAACCCTGATTAAAGTAGACCGGTTCTTCCCGTCCAGTAAGCTGTGTTCTACACCGGGTTGTGATTACAAAGCAGAAAAGCTGCCGCTGAAAATCCGAACCTGGACATGCCCGCAATGCGGTGTAGTCCATGATCGAGATATTAATGCGGCTAAAAATATAGAAATCGAAGGGTTAACCCAATTGGCACCCGTAGGAACAAAGGGGCCACAATTGCGCGACGCTGGCGGCGAAGGGGTTTACCCCATGGCTGTGTCACCGCGAAGTTTAGATCAACCTAATGCCTGTCTGGAACAGGTATGACGGGGGATTTGATGAGTTCCGATTGTGAATACCGGCAATGAATTAAACCGTTATTCTATTAAAATTTGGAGCGATTCCGTTTTTTATAAAGCCCCTTTTTGGTATATTTCGAGATTTTTTGCAATATTTGTTAATTATTTGTGCATTATAATTATATCTATGCTATTTAATGAAGTCTTGTTCGCCGGAGCATTAATAAATCTTCCTGTATATTCTAATAATAAATAAAATGCAACGTCATTACTGTTTATAAAATGAAAAATAAAATTGCCCCTAAATCACATATTGGCGATGTTGCTGATTTGGAAAATCGTACTGACCTGGCGGTTCGGATTTTGGAAGTCCGAAATAGATGTGGTCTTATTAATGTGCAGCTTCTTGAAATGATAGGCGAACGTATGGGTGTAAGGATACCCCCATCAAATCTTTCTGCCTGGATAAGAGGAAAGATACCAACTAAATATTCAGAAGCTACGATTCTCTCTATTCTTGATGACATTGAAGCTAAATATAAAATTTCAAACAATTCTAAAACTTATGTTGATCAAAATGAAATAACCAGGACATTCAATGAATGGTTAAAAGTAATTACAATTAAGCAAATTGCCATTGCATCTGAGGAAGTTGTCCAGAATATTTACCGGTGGAAAGAGGGAAAATCACCAATAAAAACTCGTAAATGGAGAACACTTAAAAGTAAAATTGAGCCGTTTGTGCAGTACTATAAATCTCAGAGTTAACCCCGCTCGCCTTTGCCGCATTATTTCCAGGACTATATTTTTCTGGACTGTATAATAAGTTCATCTCAAGTTTCAGTCTATCTTAATGGGAAATGTGCTAATAGTAGATGATGAGTCTACGGGCAAAATAATATTAAAGCAGCTCATCAGTAATCTTCGTAATGATATAAATGTCATTACCTTAAGCTCTGGAACGGAAGGACTTAAATGGTTGTCCGAGAATAAGGTTGATTTAATAATTACCGATTACAGTATGCCAGAAATGAATGGTGTTGAGTTTATTCAGAAAATTCGATCTCTCGTAGACTGTGAGTTTGTGCCGATTATCATGATAACAGTCGTAAGTGATTTGACTGTAAGACACCAGGCTTTGAAATCTGGAGCGACAGCATTTCTTAAAAGACCTATTGATGAAATAGAGTGTGAAACTACTTGTAATAATTTACTTAAATTGCAGGAACAGAATCAAGTAATAAATGATAAGGCAGACTGGTTAGCGAGAAGCATCAATATTGCCACACAACAAATAGAATTTCGTGAGAAATCTACCTTGCAGCACATTGGTTATATTTCGAGTTATAGAATCCAGGGAGAGCCATCTAATTTCACCCGCTTATCAAAATTAGTGTATTTGATTGCCTCAGGAATGGGGCTTACTGAGAGGGAGTGCAGGGATCTTGAGTACTCATCTCCGTTGCATGATGCTGGCATGATTAATTTGCCGGATAATATTATTCATAATAATGCTGAATTAAATGATGCAGAGCTTCAAGAGATAAAAACACACACAATAGTTGGTAATACACTTTTGTCTGAAAATAATTCTCGTTACTTCAGAGTAGGGGCAGAGATTGCGCTCTATCATCATGAGAAATTTGATGGAACTGGTTATCCATTCGGTTTAAAAGGCATAAACATCTCGCTAAATGCAAGAATAATATCAATATGTAGTGTTTTTGAGGCTTTAATGTCTTACAGGTCATATCGAGAGGCCTGGTCTTTTAAAGATGCTATTTCATATATTCGGGATGAATCTGGTAAATCCTTTGATCCTGGTTGCGTAGATATTTTTCTTGAAAGATTCGACGGCGTAAGAAGGCTGTATTCAGATATTTAAATTGTTCTCAATAACTACAATGCTCTGAGCTATTATTTCGTTAAGTTCATTGGTACTGGATTGTATTTTATTCGAGTCAATATCATTCTCAGTAAACTCTTCACATTTAATACATTGCTGGACAACAGCAACAGCGCCAATTTCATAGGATGAACTTTTAATGGCGTGTAATTTTTCACGGTATTTTTTGTAGTCATTAGATTGTGCTTTCTTTATAACGCCCAACGATCTAAAGACATCATGCTTATAGCTAGAGATGAGTTCATTTATAAAATCTTGACCATTACTCATACTTTGTAACTTTTTTAATTTTGTTTCATTGATAGCGGGAGTAGATCCAAAGCTTTCTTTTTGGGTAGAATGTGGTTCAACTAAAGTTCTAATTGTTGTTAAGAGTAGTGTTGTATTCAGTGGTTTAGGTAAGTATCTTTCTGCACCAGACTCAAGACATGCCGCCTCACTTTTACAAGATGGTTCTGCCGACACAATAATGATTGGGATATGGCTTGTATTTTTATCCTGTTTTAAAAATTTTGTCAGAGTTATGCCATCCAGTTTAGGCATATTAAGGTCAAGAATTATGAGGTCTGGACGTAAGTGTTCAGATACGATAATATTTTTTGCCTCCTCCCCATTTTCGACAACATGGACTGTATAGCCATTGTTCAGGAGAATTTTCTTCGTGAGCTTGCGATTTACTTCGTTGTCTTCTGCAATCAATATGACAGCAGAATTATTTGAAGATATTGTACTATTGTCTTGCCCTTTATCCTGATAAACACAGGAAATAGCTTTTAGATATTGAGAATAATGAATGGCAGGGAATAGATAATTATCAATATCCAGGTAATCAATAAAACTAAAATATCTATGATGTATCGTATTATAATTGACTATAGAATTTGCAGGGCCAATTAATATCAAGGGAGTCTCAGCATGTAATTCTTCATCCAGGATTACATCGCTAAACTGGAAAGGGTCATGATCTTTTATGACAGACTTATCAAGAATTAAAGCGTCATAACAGTCTTCTTCCAGTAATAACTTATAAGTAGCCGCTGTAGTATTTGTATATTTATATTGAACTCCCCACCTTTCTAGTAATGGGCGCACTTGCTCCCCTATTTTCTTGCTAGATAGAAGTAATACACGTTTACCTTTTAATGCGGTATTTGGAAAATTTATTTGTGTAGATAAGACCGGTATTTCATACCTTCTATGGCTGATAGAACCATTTATGATATCGCTTTTCCCTCCCAGTAATGAGAGCAGTTCACGAACAAGAGGGGATAGGGGATTTATAATGAATTTATTTTGATGAGCACTGTTTTTTTCCCAGGGATGTATTTCAATTCTGATTAGTAATTTCTCTTTAGTATGTGGTATGGAGCTTAACTTAATAGTTGTATGAATTGATTTGTTTTTATAGGTGTCATTTTTCAATATTGCGAGCAAAAGATAAGTCAATAAGAATTTGTTAGAAACTATGTAGTATGGTGTTGATGGATCAGCATTAAATGTCAGATTTATTTGTCCGTCACTATGAAAGCACTCAGCGATTTTAATCACTTCACTCCATTCTTCAAGATAATTTAATTTTTCAGATTTTTGTATGTCATCAATATCTAATTTAGCGGTATTAATAAAGGAATTGATTAAGCAAGCAGACATATCAATCTGCTTTTTATACGAATAGTTATCTGTTGAATTCCTGGATATAGCACTAAGTCTTTTTAGTGGCTCGTTAAGATCATCTGCCAGTAAAGATAATAAGTATTCTTTTGATTGTATGGCTGTATATGAAGATTCGGATCTTTTTATGTAATAGTAGGCATATATAAACATAGCCATGAACGTGATGGCTATAGTAATGTCGATATTGCCGGTATTGTTAGAAAAGTTGATGGAATAAATGATGACAAGACCAGATAAAGCGGCGGTGAAAAGTAAATGCTTTATCCCGTATCTATGCGCATACTCCATTCCATAGATAAGATATAGAGGTATTATTGTTAATATATTGACACTATTAAGAACTCCCAGTACAGAGAGAGTAAGTAAGTCTATAAAAGTCGAGAGTAAATCTCTTATAGTGGATTTAGGTGGCTTGTGATTTATATGTATAACCAGCAAAAGTGAAGCAATGGCATAAATTGCAGAATAAATTAATGAATTCTTAGCAGGTGATGATGTGATGAATCCTTCATCGATTAACCCAATTGAAGAAATAACTACCAGCAGTATGCTGATGGGTAATCGAATATATCTGGCGTGTATTTTTTCACTCTCGTTATAATTCCTTTTTGAAGTATTACGTGTGTTTTGAATCATGTATATTTTATTTTTGTAAGATGAGTTTCCGTTACATTTTAACAATTAATTCAATGAAGTTTTAGCCCACTTTAAATTATTTTCTATTACAATCTTTAGATGATTGGCCCACTCCAGTGGCAACCTTTAATATCGACAGATTTTCCTTCAATAAATTTTATTTCTGGGGGAGAATGTTGTGTATCTACATGACAAATTTCTTTGTTATTTCCATTGATACACCAATAATATCCCAGTTTTACTGGGATATCGATTTCTTCATAGTCGTGTTGACGTAAAGTCATTTCAAACTCAAAACCATTTGACCAGGCCCTATGATAATCCGGCTGTAATTCAAAAGGGGAAGTAGTAGGGTGGTTATCGAGACCTTGATATAGGTAATAGTCAGATTTTCCGACATCAGAGGCTGCATCCAGTAATGTTTCAAAAGGCCCCCCGTGACGCAATATATTCTTAGACTTATCAAGTTCGTACCAATAAGCACCTTGCCTTTGCACTTCACCTTTATTTATTCTGTCGCAGTCTAAATAGTAGAGAAATATTCCGCCATTAAATAAGTTAATTTTCCATTCTGAAAAAGATACGGGATACTCATTCGTTTCCATAATATGAGTTCGATATTGTTGCCATTCATCATATAAAGGGTCATTAATTGAATGATTTCTGTTTTTCGAAAACTGCTCTTCCATTTTGTTACGCTCGTGCTTTAAAAAATATAGATATTTTTGATAATGTGATATCCAGTATTTCGTTAAGTTGTGATTGGATAATATGTAAATTGTCACCTGGATGTACTTTATCATTGGAAATTAGATCAATTAGTCTTTGTAATTCCCTACTGTACTTTGCAGCGCCTAAATTCAAAGCGCTGCCCTTATTGTTGTGAAGTCTTTTTACGGCTGCTTTCATATCATTGTTACTAATTTTTTCAATGACTTTTTGTATAGTGGTTAAACATTCCATTTTAAATTCTGATACGGTGTTTAAAATAAAGTTATTATCATTCACATCATCGATAAGTCTCGCTAGAAAAATTTCATCAATTATATTTACTTCTTCAAAAAGCTCCTGGATATCATTCAGGATTTCATTTTTACTCACTGGCTTAGCAATGACTTTATCAACTTTAACTTTAATATCAGTTTTAAGGTTTATATCTGCGGATAGAATAATTATTTTTGCAGGATAATTAGACTCACTTTTTCTAATTAATTTGACGACTTCTGTCCCGTAATAGCCGGGCATTTGTTGGTCTAATATCAGCACATCATAAATTTTTATTAGTGCATGCTGTAGTGCTTTTGTCCCTGTATTAACGGTCTCTACAGTATGCCCGGCATTGACCAGTAATTTTTCCATCAATTGAGCATTTACCCAGTTATCTTCTGCCAGGAGTATTTTCTTTTTCAATAAATTTTTGTCTGTTAGTGGTATGGCATTTGAATTGGTAACTACCAAACTTGTATTGAATAAGTTATATACATGTAGAGTGTGCTCCAAGAGCTGTAGAGCCACTTTACTTTCAGTCATTCCATCGAACAGGTCTTTTTGCCAATACGCTTTAGCTATTTCTTCAAGTCGGTTAAATTTAACGATGATTGGTAGGCCAATATCTTTAAAATCGAAGAGGCTACTTTCTAATTTACCCGGATCAATTTTATTTCCGTCTATGATTAGCAGAAGGGTTTTATTTGTATTTATTTCTATTGTGGATAAAGACGATAGCAGTTCATCAGGTGAACTTACATATGTTTTACGAATAGCTTGATTACTGGATATATCATTATCTAAAATATCTTTTTCCCCTAGTATTATTAACCTGTGTATTGGAGCTTTAGTAACCGGTACTTTGTTAGGAGATACATTCTTTAGTGGGGTGTCGATAAAAAATGTAGAGCCTTGACCATAGTCGCTTTCTGCAAATATATGTCCGCCCATCATCTTAACTAGCTCATGACTTATAGATAGGCCTAACCCTGTACCAGACAAGTTTGATTTCTCTTTGTTGTTGGTGAAATATCGTTTAAATATTTTCTCAATCTCACCATTCTCCATCCCATGGCCAGTATCCTTAATTTCAAATCGAATTATTGTTTTACTAGAAACACTTTTTAGGGCTTCGACCGATAAAGATACAAATCCATGTTCTGTAAATTTAAATGAATTACTTAAAATATTTAATAATACCTGGCTAATTCTTATAGGGTCGCCAATTAATTGCTCGGGTGTTCCTGGCATTATAGATATATGAAGTTTCACAGAATCGGAAAGTGTTCTGGCTAATAATGCAGACCTAATCCTGAGTATTAACTCGTATAGATTGAATTCGATTTCATTGATAGTTAAATTACCAGAATCAATTTTCGCAGCATCGAGTACATTGTTAATGACTCCAGTCAGCAACTCAGTTGATGAATTTAATATACTCAGATACTCTTTTTGCTCATGGCTCAACTCACCGGTATTTTTAATAAGGTCTGTAGTCACTTGGATACTGTGAATTGGTGTTCGAAGGTCGTGGCTAATATTGGTCAGAAATTCTGCTTTAGCTTGAACGGCTTGCCCCTGTTTTTTGAGAGCGGTATCTATTTTTTCCCTCATAGTCATTTCATTACTAATTAGGGATTCGGTCATATTATCGAAAGCTTTGCCAAGTGTTGAAAACTCTATCTGTCTATGGTTCTCCTTTAAGTTTAATGAATGGTTGTATTTACCCTTTTCTATTAATGTAGCTCTGTTTGTAAGGTTTCTAATTGGATTAATAAGTACTCTTCCATTAATTAACGTTATGATGCTGATAGTAATAATAGTTATTACTATGATTAAAATAATCCATTTTAATTCCTTTGATGTGTGCTCTATAAATGGCTTTAGGTTTAAATCAATTTTGATGGCGGCAAGTTTGCGACCAGTATCTGGTATGCCGTTAACAGTTGATGATATCAATGGGCTACTATCATCTAATTGCAAGGGCTGTGTTCTGACTTCAGCGTATTTTTCAGTCTCAATAGAACGGAAAAAGAAAGGTGCAGAGTACTGCCTATTTTCGTAAATAGGGTTTTCCTGGGCATAAACCTTCCTATCCTCTAAATCTGTTAATAAGACAGATGCAATATATTCTTTATCAGCTAATTTCTTTATCGATTTTTCCAGTGACTTGATATCACCGAGTAATAGATGGTTTCTTGTTTCAGTCACAAATTGATCTAAAGCCAGATCCCCAGATTGATCCATAAGGAAATTTGTTGAGTTATAGATCGAATATAATAAAATTCCTATAAGGGTGATGCCTGATATAAGTACAGGTATGATATTAGAAATAAACAGCTTGGTTTTTAAAGTTAAATTATTCATCGAATCAACTCCTTGATTCGAACGATATCTTTTTTATCAGGGGGGATTGACCCAATAGATTTTATTACTCTCTCATTTGTACTGATTTCAAAATTATCAGGCTCCAGTATTTTTTTGTCTTTAAAAGTGTCTTTGAGTGTGTAGTGTTCATGAATTATATTTGCTATTTGTTTCGCGATTTGCTCAGTCGATGAATGTAAGCTAATAG